>Ga0065711_1002687_pt1 | contig 32176 bp, 23 predicted proteins | sample Hoacrofraction12_FD_59098 | JGI IMG/M metagenome (GOLD analysis project Ga0065711, IMG submission 59098) | Hoatzin crop microbial communities from Cojedes, Venezuela - Epithelial fraction 12 v2 (version 2) | ecosystem: Host-associated > Birds > Digestive system > Esophagus > Crop | place... | reverse complement strand
CCAGAGGGAAGAAGTTCTTCCTCATGTTCAGATGGAACTTCCTGTGCTTCAGTTTGTGCCCATTGCCCCTTGTCCTGTCACTGGGCACCACTGAAAAGAGTCTGGCCCCATCCTCCTGACACCCACCCTGCAGATATTGATAAGCATTTATTAGGTCCCCTCACAGCCTTCTCCAGGCTGAACAAGCCCAGCTCCCTCAGCCTCTCCTCGTAGGGGAGATGCTCCAGTCCCCTCATCATCCTTGTAGCCCTCCGCTGGACTCTCTCCAGTAGTTCCTCATCTTTCTTGAAGTGGGGAGCCCAGAACTGGACACAGTACTCCAGATGGGGCCTCACAGGGCAGAGTAGAGGGGGAGGAGAACCTCCCTCGACCTGCTGGCCACACTCCTCTTGATGCACCCCAGGATTTTAAATCTTTTCAGGGAAATGTGTAGGTTTTCTTTTAGGTTTCAGGGGTTTAAAAAGTGGATTGGAACATTCAGCCGCCTTTTCCTCTCAAGATAAATAGCACCATCGTTTGTACACTCTGTGCTCCAGAAAGTGAATGGAACATATCAGCCAAATGGTCATGCAGTGTCCTGGAGAACTCAAAGCAGGGCTTTGCAACATCTTGCTGATTGGTCTAGGGAAAATAAATGGTAGTTCTAAGCTGCTGTGGGAAGTTTTGTGTTGTAGCAGTGAGATTTACTCTTTGTTTCACTAGGAAAATATTGCATAAACAATTAAGGAGTTGATACTGCTTATTTTAACTCACTGTTTTCCCTTTTTAGATTCATCTGCATTTATCCAGCATATTTGAATAACAAGAAGACGATAGCAGAAGGAAGAAGGATACCCATAGACAAAGTAATTTGTGGGTGGCAGAGAAATACGGTGTTTTGTTTTGCTCTGTGGTAGTGTGTGTAAAGTTGGAAAATAAACCTCAAAGCTGTTGATCTTTCCTATCTCCCATGGCAAGTAGCTCGAAAACAGGAAATCACAGTGTGTTTGAAGATAACCTAGTGTCAGCATGTGAATTTGGTAGAAGAGCACTGGTTTTAAGTGTCTGCTTCCATGTGAGCAGCACCTTTGGCAAGCAGGTGAAGCGGTGGGAAACTTCATGCACTCAACCTCCTACATAAGTAGTTTGCCAGATTTCAAAGCGATGCAGAAAAGAATAGCTAGCTAATGATTGTTTGCTCAGTGACTGGCTATATATGCCTATATTCTGTGCCCTGTCGCCATTGCTGCTGTCAAAGATAGAACTTACAGTGCATGTGGCACATAGGGTTGGTAGTTGTTGCTTTTAATCTGTCCAGAACTAGTTTTTGATCATCTCACTCCTTTGTAATATTTTTAAGAAGCAGTACTGGGAATATAAAGGGCTTTTTTTCTTCTGCTTAGGGTTGGGTTTTTTTTTCTGATAACAGTTAAAAATGAAATCTTCCTTGAGCATGCAAGTTGCCAAAGATCTGTCTATGGGAGGAACCTGCTGCCCTGTGCCTAGAAAGTTTCTGTTCTTTTCTCCTTCAGTCCTTGCTGTAAGTTTGCTGTTGCTCATTCATGGCTTTTGGGTTTTTTTTGTAGATAAAATTTTAGTTCATTTCAGTTGCTTTTTCTAAGCAATTCTTTTACTTGCTGCCATCCTAATTAATTCTATCTCACCTGTTTCCCGTTTTACTAATGTCTTGTCTCTTCTTTATTTTCTTTATTTAAGATACATTTTCTAGACCGTAGGAGCACTCATAAGATGACTTCTGCAGTAGATTTGTCCTTTTTTCAAGTACCTTCTCTTTCCCTGTAGTTTTTGAGTACAGGGTGGGAAACTGCTAGTTATTGCTCTATAGGTAGTTCATAATTGAAAAACAATTAAGTGTAACACATTGTTTCAACAGGCTGTTGAAAATCCCACATCTACAGAAATCCAAGATGTATGTGCAGCAGTTGGATTCAACGTTCTATTAGAGGTAATTAAAAAAAACAAACCACAAAAAAACCTCCCAAAACTTGGTATGTGTTCATCTTTCATTGTATCTTTTCTTACAGACATGATAAATTACAGCTGAGCAGTTTTTGTTACCAGCTAAGATACTTGTATGCAAGGCTGGAATAACCTGGATCTCTGAGATGATGCCACTTTTTAAGCTTATAAACAGATTACTGTTATGTAACTACCCTTCTGAGAAAATGATCCTAGGTACTTAAAAGTGTGTCAGAATAAAAGCTGATTTTGCAAGCTGCAACTCTGCAAATTAAGCTTTTTAAAAAAGCAAATTTTTAATGAAAGGTGATTACGTATTGGAATGATTGTGCTGTAGGAATAGGATTCTGACGCTTGAAATCTTCAGGGTCCTTTGGAGTTATGTTTTAGCCGGAGAATGTTAATTTTTTTTATTGCAATACCTGCTTGGTCTTTAAATAGTTTAAGTGGGTTACTTATTTGCTGGGGACTGAGTCTGGGTTTCTAAAGAGGTAGCTTTTTGCAATTCATTTTCTGAAGTAATTACTCATTTTGAGTAGTTGAATTTTGTATCACTTCTTTACTAAAGAATTTAGGTCCTCATCTAAGAGGGCGACTGGTATCCAAAAACCAGTAGAATACTGCTTTGCTTTTCAGATTTTGAATCTATTCCTGTTAGTGCACACCAGCCTGTGAAATAGCCAGTACCAGCAAGAAACCACAAATGTTTTAGCAAAAACGAAGGCTATGAGTATCCAAAAGCAGTGGGCCTCAGACTGTGACCTGCTGACGTACTGTCTCCAGGTGTCCAGGGCTGTGGACATGAAACAAAACTTGTGTCACTGCGGTCCAGACTGGTGGGGAAGTAGAACGGTCCCTGTAGCAGGGTACTCACAAATTGTTCAGTACCAGTAGTGGGTTGCAGCAGTGCTTCTGAAAAAGTCATGCTGTACTTTGGATATTGCTGCAGTGGCTAAAGGGTGGGTGACGCTGCTGGAGAGCTACCGTTACGGTTTGCATCCGTTTGGAATGATTCCAGGCTGCTATGACTGAGATCAGTTGCCTGACAGATTTTGCAGAAAATTATTCCAGTACGTATCACAAAAAGTTCCTCGTTTTGTATGACAGAAAAACAAGATGTATCCTAGAGAGTGGAACAGAGATGTGCAGTACAGAGGTAGAGTACGAATCCAGCTCAGACAAGATGATGGCAACCCATGTTTACCTCAGTTTCCAACACGTGAGTAGAGTACCTGGGTTAGGCACTTTGTTACTAAAACAGAAAGACTTTGTTTATTTTGTTATATTACCAGCTTGTTTAACTAGTTTCAATATTACAAATTTTACAACTTACACAGGCAAACAGATTTAATGTAAAGTCAACCAAATCAAGTTGGTGTGCGAGCACTGAGTAGAGTTTGCAAGATGCTGTTGTCTTTAATCCTGCTGTTTCTTCGGCACTTGAATTGGAGGGGGTTTTGGAGAGTGTTGTGTGATTGCTGTGTTGAACAAAGCAGCTGTTCAGTGTTGGCTTACTGTTTTGTTGACAGTCAAAACAGATTTTTGTATTAAAATTACTGAATTCCACCTTTTTTTTTGGTTACAGACATTAGCTGGGCATCAGCATGCGTGCCAAATTGATAAAATACAATACTGACTTCATTTTTCTGCTGGCTATTTGCATAAATTAACAATGGAGCAGGTCCATTTAATTAACAAGAATAGTGCATCTTGAATGACAAGTAATTTAGTCTTTGGCATTTTTCCTGACGAGTAATGAGTATGTAAAGGGGAAACAAATATATATCTGAAGAAGCATGCATTTAAGGAAAGAGCAAGAAGAATACTGAATCTAGAGTAGCATAGGAGTGCTGTTGGTCAGAGGGAGACGATTTAAAACCATATCCCTGCTGGAGGACAGCAGTGCCTTCTTAAAAATACTTGAAGCTTTTGCCTTGTCAAACTGGGAAAAAAAGAGGTTGCGAAAGAGTTTTTCACAAACTTCTAGCTACACAGGGGAAGGAAGCAGAACTCATGGGCTTTATGTCTGTTTTAACAGAAATCTAAAGTGGGGCTGGAGTTTCTAACTTTGAAAATGATGCAAATGTTCTTAATGTAGTAGGCATGCATTGATCTCTCCCTGTATTTCTAGGTAAATCAGTGATGCTGTACGCTGCAGAAACCATTCCCAAACTGAAAACAAGAACCCAGAAGATGGGAGGTAGTGATCAAAGTCTTCAGCAAGGAGAGGGAGGCAGGAAAGGTAAAGGGAAGAAAAAGAAATGAGCTGCTTCTGGAATAATTGTTACGTCACATAGCTGTACTTAAAACAAGTATGGATGGACACATTACTTGCTGCAGCTTTGAAGTGAAAGATACAAGCGAGAAACAAACAGGTGAAAGTGAATAGAACTGCCTGCTTGGAACTGGAATGCATGTCCGCATCATTGTCACAATAAACCTGTCTGCACACACAGCCTGCAAGCCTGAAGCTAGCATCCGCTTTTAAAAGTGGAAGAACATAAGCAAATGGGGTGGGTGGAAGAATTATTATTTCCAGAAGAAATATGCAGCTTTTGTTAAATAAATATTGTTAGGCGGACTAGATATCTGAAAACTGGTTGCCTTAGTAAACCATGTACCTGTGCTAGTGAAGTGATTGTCTTAATTCCGGAGAGTCTTTATCACAACAGAAAAATGTAAGTCAATGAAGTTATGGCTCTGTAAACTTCCCTTGCTAATAATCTTTCACAACTGTCAAGTGTACTAATAAAGGTGATGTTAATTTTGAGAAACATGATTTTATAGAATACTTTTTCCAAAAGTGTTAATTTTTCCTCTACAGCCTGTTGTAATGAAGTCAGTGGCATGTATTGTGAGGATAATACTGTAAAGTTTTAAGATAATTTGAAAAAAATGGCTCCCTTTTGTGTCGTGTATAATATGGGACACTCTATTGCCCTATTTTTGGTTGTTGTTTCGGAGCTTGGGAAGCATAGCTTTATTTTCTACCTGTCAATTGACTGTTTCAGATGTCTGAGGCTTGCAGTATCTAGTAACTTAAAAGAATTCTTTTTTTTTAATGTAGTCCACAGACAGGGACAGAACGTTGTTTGCAGAAGATGAGTTGGTCAGAACAGTTGTCCAGTAGCAAGGCTCTGTCCCAGTAATTAAGAAATGAACTGTGCAAGTTAAATGAGGGGTAGTCTAGTATTAGGGGATGGGAAAAGAAACAGCAGTACCTGTTTTGAGATGAAAACCAAAAATCCTGCATGAGTTTTCTAATCCTTACTATATGAAAGCATTCAACTGACTTGGCTTTCACAGCTGACCACTGGAAGCAAGTTATCAGGTTATTTTTGATAAATGTTTTGTGTGGCTGTAATCTCTTCCAGGTTTTGTCCATCAGGTGTGCTGCTCTATGGCATCACCTGTTGCCCATTTTAAAGATAAACAGCATGCAAAATGTATCTAGCCATTTAATGACTACTCTAAAGTAATGGAACTTGGCACCAAGTTCCTGATATCCCTGCTCAGGTTACTTGTGCTTGTCGTTTGGGTTTTCTTACGTTCTAGTATTTCTTGTTCCACGCCACTGCATCGTTTGCAAACAGATGTGAGCTGACCCTGCCCTGTGAAGTCGGTGCCGGTAGTGCTGCTGCGCAGAGCCCCCGGCATGCGAGTAGTTCGGCGTCGGTGATGTTCCCTCTCCGTGACACGCTGTGATGTGGTTCTTGCGTTGCATTGGTTGCCAGAGGAGGGGGTGCGTTCTCGTTCTCGCTGCTCTCGTACCAGACTCAAACGCTGCCGGGACAGAGCTGCTCAGGGCAAGCCCTGTGCCGGTGTGGGAGCAGCAGTGTGTAGGCTCTCTGAGGCAGGATGGCTTGGGAGAAGAAATCCTGTATTCTACGGCTGTAGTTGACTGTGTTCACATACAAGTGCCTTCAGGTTTTTTTCTGCTGATGTAACGGTTTACACAAGCTACCTGCGGATTGTCTGGCCTTGAAAGCGCACCGAGGTTTTGAGAAGTGAGTTAAAATGGTATCTCTGCGAGCTGGTGGGATGCTGTGGGGTAGGAGCAGCAGGAACAGGTGCTATCTGAAAGTTTTTTTTGTTACAGAAAACAACCAGATGTGATCAGAAGTTGTTAGGTGCATCCACTCTGTGGAGTACAGAAGTGCTACAGGTTGGTTGCAACACGGGGAAAAGTACCAAGTGAGATATCCAAGCAAGAGTGGAAGACGCACTTGTGGTATGGAAGACCACAACTGCCCACAGATTATGGGGCTGGAGTTATTCCTGGCTTTTCCCAAGTGCTGGGTCACTTCTCTGAAACTTTTATTTAAACTGAGAGCTCTCTGAAAATTTTTTGGTACCAGGCAACTCAGCTCTGTGATCTTAAGTGGAGGGGAATGACTCTGGCCAAGTCGACGATCGTGTCATGCCGAAGTATTGTAAGTCGGAGCTCTAGACGAGACAGCTGAAAAATGTGGAGGTTGAGTCTTGTGGGAGATCTGTTTACAGTGACTAGAAATTAAGTATCTTACAAACTTGCCTGTCCTATGGTAGGTATGTTGAGAAAGAGTCTTAGTGGTATTGCTTACCAAAATTTCGCGATCAAAGAAGCCAAAATAGTAAATTTTAGCTATTTTTAAGTGTAAAGATCTTACAAGAAAGTCTGAGAGAGATTTCTGAAGCGAGTAACATTGAGCTCAAATGTATAAAACTGGGATTTAATCAAATTAACAAAGAAAGCCCTAGGGATATTTTGGGTAAAGCTGACTTTTTTTTTTTTAAGGAAATTGTGCACTGCTAGGAAATCAGATGATTACTGCCATGAGGAGGTGGAAGACTGAGTCCCCCAACCCCTGCCTCTTTATCCCCCATGTCTGATCGAGCTCAGCGTTTTCCTGTTTCTGATCTCTGTCTGGCTTTAGGGTAAGTGTATCATGTGAGCAATATTTATTCCTAAACTGGGCGTCAGAACGTTAAACACAACTCCCCTTTCCTGCCAGGGTTAAGCTGGCAAACCAGGCTTTCATTTCTCTATTTCCTGTTTTTTTAATAAACGGGGTTCTTCAGAGGACTGAAAACAAACAAGATGAAAACAAGATGGACAGTCTGCAGGTCTTTCCCCCTTCCCCTCTCGCTGCCACCCCCGTCAGTTCCTGGGAACAGGCACCATGCTTCAAGGCCGTTGTGGGACTGCGAGTGCTGTAAAACCACAGGAATACTGCAACTGCTGATCTCAATGCTATAAAAAAAAAAATCTTTTTTTCTGAGGGAAAAACTGGGTGATAATGGATGTCTGTGTTCCACCTGTCTTGCTTTTACGTTTTCTTTGTGAGAAACTGCTGAAGCAGTATAGTTACTGGAGAGACCCTGCGATGTGTGTTTTCTGTAGGTGGCAACATGAACAGAGAGATGTGCACCGCCGGAGGGACGTTTGCTCTGCAGCTCAGGGGGCATTGATATATTGGATATGGTTATTGAGCTAGGGTCCCTCCAGAAGATACGACTCTAGCTAATTAAAAGCATATACTTGTTATTTTTGTATACTTCTTTTTGGGTACCTAGACAAAGATTAAGCACTTGAAATGGACACGTGAGCTCGGAATCCGTGTAACGATCCTTGTAGCGATTTCTGTGTCAGCAATGGGTGGGAACATTGACCCTGGGCATTAAGCAGGTCTGAAGACACAGGCAGTCAACACTGGCATGATAAAAATGAAAATTCAGCACTGTTGTGAGATCGATGCTTTATTATTTTGGTTGTATGGAAGAGGGCACGTAGCTGCTGTGCCAGAAGCACAACCATCATTACTCAGTTCTTAATATAAAGAGGATTTGAGAAGGTTATTTTGAAATGTGTTCTAGCTTGGGAAGTGACAACAATGTGTGACCGTATGTAGTTCTTCACCTTCAGCCATGAAGCAGATTTCTCAAAGACTGCATCTGCAGAAAATAGCTGTTCTTAAAAAAAACTTGCCTGTTTTTATGTACTGTTCCTCGTGTGCACTTAATGGTTGGAGCCTTTAGGCCATAACTCCCTTTTGGGGTAGCCTGTACATCTGGGATGTTCGTGTGTGCTGTACTGAGGGCGTGGAAGACAGCGTGGCACCCTTGCTTCCTTCTCTGCGGCTGCAGCTGTACCTGTGTTGGAGTGGGATGGAACAGACAGACTGCATCAGTTGGAAGGGACGTACAAGCACCATCTAGTCCAGCTGCCCGACCTCCTCAGGGCTGACCAGGAGCTAAAGTGTGGTATGAAGGGCATTGTCCAAGTGCGTCTTAACCACTGACAGGCTTGGGGCATTGACCGCCTCTCTAGCAAGCCCGTTCCAGAGTCTGACCACCCTCTCAATACAGGAATGCTTCCTGATGTCCAGTCTGAACCTCCCCTGGCGCAGGTTTGCACCATTCCCAAGCACCCTGTCACTGGATACCAGTTATTAGCTGCTTCTTGTTACAGACTGGCCTTTACAGGGTTATTTGACCTCACAGGATAAAATAACCTCACTTCTAAAAGAGAGGGTTTTTTCCCCTAAAGAAAAAAGACTTAATATAAATAATCTATTGCTTTATAGCTTTTGAGCCTGCTGAGTCATTTGGTTGGCACGAGACAAAGAGCAGAGGTCGCCAAGATAGTGAGTTCCGGTAAGTCATGAAGCTAAGTGGTCAGACCAGGAGATAAGACTATGGTAATGCATCACCCAGTGAGGAAACTTTCTGTGTCGCTGGTGGGGCAAGGAGGACGAGTGTTTGTCCTTCCTGGTTGGCAGTTTGCTCGACCAAACAGTGTTTAATGCTGGGTGTTCAGCCAGCACATGCGCAGCTGCGAATTAGGTACAAGTTTTGCTAACGGCCCTGAAAAGACGGGAGAATGGAAAGTACCGCAGCAGCTGGTGTCAGGGGGGCGGGAGGAGACTGGCAGGTAGTGTGGGACCTGGGAGGGAGCCGGGGACACGCCAGGTAGGAGCTGAGTACCCCGCGCAGTCGTGATGCTGCTTGTAAAACAGCGCGTGTGTCTGCCCTTCATCTGCCAGTGTGTACTGGTTTCGGCTGGGCTGGAGTTAATTTTCCTCCCAGCAGCTGCTGTGTTTCAGAGTTAGTGGGAGAAGAATGTTGATAATACACGGATGTTTTCAGTTGTTGCTAAGAAATCAGGGACTTTTTTTCCAGTTTCCCATGTTCATCTGATGAGCAGGAGTGCAGGAGCTGGGAGGGAGCACAGCCAGGCAGCGAGCCCAAGCTGGCCGGTGGAAGTGTTCGCTACCAAGGATGTCAGCTCAGTTTATGGAGGGGGGTTGGCCAGAGAGGGCAGCAATTCTCCCTTTTCTGTGAGTTCAGGCTTCTCCTGTGAGTTCTGCAAAATTCGCAAGTTTGGTGCAATCTGCGCGCTCCAGGAAATCCACGGGTTCCACGGCGGCGGCTCACGGACTGACTGCACAGTTGATCAGTTGTCGGGCAGTGAGCAAAATTGCACCGTGTGTCACTTGTTTTGCATACTTCTTATTGCTATTATTTCCTTTGTTGCCTGTTAAGCTGCCCTTATCTCAGCCTGTGGGTTTTACTCTTTGCGCATTCTCCTCCCCATCCCAGTGGTGGGAGGGAGGAGCGCGTGAGCTGCTGGGTGGTTCTTACTGCCAGGTTAAACCACGACACCAGCTTTGGGAGCTTTTTTGGGCGTGGGTTTTTGTTTTGTTCTGGGTTTTTCTCCAGATAGCAGAACGTAAGACATGTCTAGTTGAAGGCGTTCAGAATTTTCTTCCTGCAATAATACGAACGCCAGGTGTATATAAAGTGTTATTTGTTTTGTGGACTTCTGTAGCCTCAGCAACGGCGTCAGTTACATGGCCTTCCAAAAGATGCTAAATTCAAGGAAGTTCATCTTCAATTATTTTTACTTGACTAGTTCATGAGGTCATGTGGTCATCTGAGGATTTTTCTGCTCCGGAATATCTTAATGTTTTATGTACCAGTAGGAAATGTATCCTTCAGAATACTATGTCGACGTGGTTGTACAGCCAAGGACTGCTGCAGTGGTCCTGGGCTGTTACCCTCCAGGTACTGTTCCATTCCATCATGCTGCATGGAGACGTTCTCTGGACAAGACTCATGGTCGCTCTGTTTGCATGGCTGCCAAACGTGTGCTTTACAGGAAATACTGACAGTCTCTCATGACCTACAAGAACTTGAGATTTCGTTTTTCCGGACTCTGTTCTTCCTCTGTTGCACAGGGACTTTATTGTTGGTGGAGTCTGAAATGGGGGCGGGAGGTGATGAAGCAATGTCGTACCATTTTCGTGTTGATTCTCAGACTACCCAGAGTTGACAAGACTGGAATGCAAACTCAAGACACTTTCTTAAACTTGTCAAAAAAAGTTGTGAGGGTTTGACCTGGCAAGTGTCAGTCACATCCTCCACTACTTACAAGAATTTCTATTCTTTGTTAACCATCTTTAGTTCGAAGAATTCAATTTCATTTTGGTATCACTAATGGTGATGTTATCATTATAGGGCTTTTAAAATGTTTCTCTTTTATTCCTTTTGGCTGAGTTTGGAAATGTGTAGGATAACGGAGAAGAAATCTCCTACGTACCGCTGCTTCTGCTACCACTGTAAGTGTAACACAACCTCCCCCCACTGTAGCTACGCAGCATTGTTTGTTTAGGTCATGTATGGAACACTAGAAAATTAATGGGCGAGGAAAAACGTTTGAAATCCCTGTAGTTTACCATTTTTCCTCTCTGCATTGCTAAAGAACACTAAACCTTGGTGATTCCTGCGGTAAGCAAGGCTCTGCGGTCCGGAAGGCCACGCTGGGCAGGCTGCTGAGAACAGAGGTGTGTTCCGAACCCTTCTGCTACGGCCTGGTGCTCTGCAACAGCTTGGCTGCACCCAGAGAACCACTCGTCAGGCAGCAGCGCTGTCTTCAGGCTTTCAGAGAGGGGTCTACTAGCTCCACACCAATAAAGTTTGCGTAAAAAAAGTGAATATCCTGTAAAGACCTTCTGCCCCTGAAAGTAATCAGGTTTTCAGGGTTGAGGTACAGGGTTCTTAAGAAACACTGAGGCAATACACCAGTCCTGTAAGAATCTCTTTATTTGTGTCCGTTTTTATTTAGCACATTAAAACATCAGCACAGACATGGAGTAGATGCATGTACCAACATTTGCACATAAATGTCGTGAAGAGGACTGGGAGAAGAGCCCTGGTCTGCGGGGCCAGCCCAGTGGAGGTACTTGCAGGAAGGGATAACTTGCTGCAGAAATTCAGTCATTTCTACTTGCATCAAGGCAAACAAGATCAAGTTCTGTTAACAACAGGTGGTAGTTATAATTCAAGTAGAAATCTGACAAAGGAGCACTGAATTTACCCGCTGGTCAAGAAATATCAATTTGTGAAGACAAGGAGTTCATTTAAAGCATAACTGTTCAGCTCTAAGAGACGTAAGGGAGTGTTTCAACACTTACAAAGAAATATTTTATCCCCATTAATACACAGTGGAAGAACTGTTGGGTAGTATGAAAAATGAAAAATAAAGTTATGTCTCTACTACAGACCTTGTTAAGCTTGGAAAGTCTAAGATTTATCAGCAGCCTTTAGAGAAGATATATAGTACTTTGTACCTAAATCAAATAGGCTCAGTATCTTTATTTCAAGCGGTGAAGCTAAACTGCATGGGCCACATGACTGCTACACACACAGCTGACAGTGCTTAAAACACAGCCCTAGGATTTAGCATGGCTTACAGAAAAGTTTAGTGGGTTTAAGACAGAGGGAGATAAGACATGAAATTAAACCACTTAAATGCTGAGTCACTTCAAACTTTTTACTTGCTACGTCTACAACCTTGCTGGAAACTTTTCCATACTCTGCACATCCACTCGTGACAAGAAGCTGTCGTGGAATGGTTAGCGGTGGCATTTCACAATTCCTGCTTCACATGACAAACTGCGTGCTGATCCACAGAAAATTATGCACAGTGGGTCTGATGGTTCCCTGTCCAAGCTGACAGCCGTAAGGGCTGTGTTTGCCAGCTTAAAGCTGAAAATGCTTTCTCTTAAGACACTTCTACATCGCTTCTTATAATACGTATCTCTCAGATTTAAAAGTGACCTGCTGAGTTGCACTGTGTGCTTCATTCTTTTGCAGTACTTGTCTCTGGTATATAAACATTCACTGTAAATTTTCAACTTGTTGCAGAAAGCCAAAAGTCTTCAAAAGTCAATTTTAAATCTTTTGAAGTTAAGAATGCGGACCACAAACTGCTCTTTATGGTACCAAAAGCTTGCTTGCAACTTGCATGTTCTGCAAGTTAAGAACTGTCATTGCCTTACTGTGGGCTTTAAAGAAACATCAGCATGGAGATGAGAATAGGGAGATTTCAGTGACTCGTGCTGAATTTGTTGAAAATACTGCAGTGCAAAAGAGCATATACAGATTCAGATCTAAAAAAAGAAATTCTTTTCCACTGATTGCAAAAAAGCCTTTATTCTCTTAACAACTTCAGCTGCATTCTTACTGACTGGTCAGTGCTCATGGGAAGCTGTTCTTAGCACAGCCAGAGGAGATTTCAGGTTTTTACGAGCACAGCAGCTCACAGGAGGATGTACTCCATCCCACTAACGATGTAGTACCCCAGGCAGTTAATATCTCAAAAGGACTTTAGGAGAAAGTGTTTGTAGTGGTACCACTCCTCAGCAAAAGGTGGTTTGTGCTTTTGAGTGTGATCTTCAAAGGCACTCTACTAACAATTTTAGATGACAATTTTATTTAACAAGAAGAGGCAAGGAGTTGTACTTTAGTCATCTTGTGCTAATCTTGTGCACTTTAATGCATCTATTTCTGGGAAACTACTTCACGCTATTATAAGCTTGATCACTTGAGCAAAGTTACTCTTTCCTATATGTAGTATCTATTCATTTAAGAATACACACACTGTACCAAATTATTGTTACAATGAAACATGCAACAGTGAATAATCTCTATCATCAGGTGCCTAGAACATGTAATCTCATCATTTACAACTTTATTGGTGGGGAGTACATCCGTTATGGCATCTCTCACAATAACTCCCTGCATATTCAAGATCTGTTCAGACTAGTATTTTCCTTACAGCTTCATGTTACCAGATGCACCACAAAGTGTTAAGAGTAATTACATACACAAAGAGACAACTAAAGTGCAGAGCCTGTAGGATATATTCTTTTTATTTATGGTACTGTAAAAGGAGATTACTGAAAGATTTCTTGTGCATGAAGACGAATGAAAATATTTTCATTAAGCTTCAGATGCTGCCCACTGCATTGCCTTTAAATAAAAACGCTTACTTCCTATACAGACACAGCAAAGCAGTCAGCAAACTTACAACACATTCCTTTAATATACCAAAATGTTTCCAAGGCAATATTATTAAAATTATACCACAGTTTCCAGTAACATCAAGCTTCATAAAGGAGGCGGTAGGGAAACTTTATCCAGTTAATAGCTTAAGTGCTCTTCTTTTCTTCACCCAATAAGTTCACTGTTGCTTTCTTGGCTGCAGGAAAATAAAATCAAGTTTAATTTTAGAGGCTTACAAACTAAGTGGCTTCTTCAGTGTTCTTCAGCTGCATAAAACAATATTCTTGTATTTTTTGGTCACACAAGAAGTATCCCAAAAGAAGATGACAGCTTTTGTATACATGTACACACACACATAGTGATAAAACTAATCATATAAAGGCTTTCCAGCATCAACCAAGGAGCAGCACAATAAACAGCACAGACTGACTTACAACTACTTTATCAATAAAATAGAGCTGCTTGCAGTTTTTAGTACATACGGCTTTATGGCAAGAAATCTACTACCAAGCTGATGAAATAGGGCTGGAATACTGCTAATGTGTGCATGTGATGATGTGCATGATTTCTTAAAAAAATGTATGTATGTGGAAATCTTCACGTGTAAAAATAGCAAAGAGAAAGAACAAACGATGGCATGAGGATAGAAAAATCCCATGAGGAAGGCAGATTGTTTAAATACCAATAGAAAAATTGCTTAAGTTGGTAGGAGGAAATGAGACTGCATGCATTTTTTGGTGGAAAGAAGGCTTAAGGTGCTTTGAAACATCTTACAAATAAATTCCGTCTCAAATTACATTTAAATAAACCTTTACTTTTTAGAGTATGAGGCATCACCTTAGAATGTGAGGAAATAAAAGCAAAAATTAAGCAATCTACAGGCTGTGATAGGTTTTTATTTGGTTAGAATAAATTTTAAGTAATTTCTTTAAAAGTGGGCTCAGAATCCTTTGATTTTCAGCGAAAGGAAAAGTGCAAAAACCCTGATGGGAAAATTCCATTTCACATTGTTGCTGTTTGTTGGAATTAAAGGCTTTGCTTTACTACACAGCTGGCAGCTCTTCTACACTACCAGGTATTTTAGATTGTATTTTAGGAGATACAAGAATACACTGAAACAATAACTGCCTTTATGGAAGGTATATCTTTGGACCTGCCTCTAGGGAGAGTGTTTATAGTGGTGTGTAAGGTGGGAAGACACACAAACTAATTAGCTGTTTCTTCCACGCACGCACTCATTCTAGCTAACTGTACTCCTAGAAGGTAAGATCCACTGCTATCCTCCTTTCTGGCTGTCTTCACCCAAATTCAACTTCTCCATTATAATTAGTCTTCTTCCAATTTTTTTTTCCCCCAGATTATGCATATTAACTGTAATATTAGAATTTCCCCAGGAAATTCCTCCTACTCGATCAGTGAACGGTCTCTTCCTCACCTTCTTTAGTGATGGTATCTGCAGTCTCTGCAGCCTTGTCTTTCAGGTCTTTAACAACACTGTCGAGCTGAGCTTCATGCTTCAGGAAGAAAGGCCGGATAATTCGGTGATAGAGAAACTCTGCCCCATTAGAAGGACTTGGAGCCATGCACCACAACAGGAAGCCACACTGCAAGGAACAAGAACATCCGCATTAAGTAGAAGAAATGAGTAAGAGACAAGGCATAGCGCGCCTTCCCAACTCTGCCACAGACTTGAACGTATTTAGAACAGCACGTCGTCCCCTTCATTTTGTACGGTCACAGTCCAATGAGCACGCACATCAGTATAGTTACATACACTGAATCTTTATATTGAAATAATTTAATAGATACTGATAGGGTAAAGAAGGAAGGCTGTAGCAGTAAAGTGAATCTGGTAACCTTTTTTTTTTAAAGGTAGAAGTATGAAGCCTGATCAGGCAAAACATTAGTTTCTCTGGCTGCTTCTAAACTGTGCCGCACAGGCCTGACTGAAAGTCTAGGTCCCTAAATCCAGCCAAAACATATCCCTGTCATCTCTGCCTCCCTGCTTTGAAAATGCAGCGGGGCAAAGAACGGGACTGTGTGCATCCCAGAGCTAAAGTGACAAAGAGGAAAGATATATCCAAGGTACACACAGCACACAGACAGGGGTAATGCTTTTGGATGGCACAGTTTAGGTATAGCTTTTCTAGCACAATGTGTTCTCTTGGGAAAAAAAAATCCCCAAATTCCACAGTGAGTGGGGTATTATTTCTGCATCTTGCGAAGCGGATTGGAAAGACAGCTATTACATGTATTACAAGCATCTGTCTTTACTGCTGAAGCACCTTTATTTGGCTTCAGTTCCACTGCCATACACAATACAAAGATAGCTATACAAAACAAAATCGAAACATTTAAGCAACAGGAAGTGCTGTAACTAAATTTGCTTGAGCTCTGAAAGCATATATAAACAGATTTTATAGGATAAAACTGCAATAAAACTAATCATATTTTCTCAGTAATGGTACAGTTCTTTTCAGACACAAATAGTACAACATTACTCTGTGTCAAAAGCCTCTCCACAAAAGAAAAGCAGAACAGGTTTTCACAGACCACGTTTTCTTAAAATACAAAACAAAACCGTGCCAGCTTTAGTCAAAATGTGCTTTGTTTTGATGCCAGACATGATTAAACATTTGAGGATGTCCTGGGTTCAGCTGGTATAGGATTAATTTTCACAAGAAGCCGGTTGGGCCAGCCCAAATCAGTCAGTCAAACGGTATTTGAGTGGGGGAGCTGGCTGAAGGAGGGGGATTTGCTACTCAGGAGCGAAGTGAGCATCAGGCAGTGAGAACATTGCACGGTGAATATTCTTTCTATCAGTACTGCCATTATTATTTTCTTATCCCTTTGCCGTTCTGTCAAATTGTTCTTAACCCAACCCACAAGTTTTGCTTTTTTGTTCTGATTCTCCTCCCCATCCCACCGGGGTGGGTGAGTAGTGAGACAGCGACCGCATGGTTCTGTGTTTCCAGCTGGGGCCAAACCATGACACACACGTTTTTGGGAGGAGAGGGGAAGAGGGAGAAATCACAATGACTCAACTCTTCCTCCTGGAGGAAAAAACCCCCAGCACATAATCAGCTAAATCATGCATCAAAAATCAAACTAATCATTCAAACTACAATAAACCCATAAGCAACTTAAAGGTCTGCATTTAAATACAGTAGGTCTTATTTAAATAGCTTAGATTTCAGAAGTTTTCCAGTTTTCACAGCAGTATCTACAGCAGCTGAAGAGATGTTTCAATGCATGTGCTAGAGCTTCTGAAAGTCACTTCAAAAATATAAGCCAAGTCTTAATTATTTATAAGGTTTCCAGTACATTGCACAGCACAAAAGCTTTTCCTAAAACTAGTTCGATCACAATATCCTTTCGGAATTCCACTGTGCCTAGCCAGACATTTCTGTCTCCTCTCCTTCCCCTGATACTTTTGATTTCCCACTGTAAAACTGCAAAGACACAACCACATCCAAATATTTGTTTTGGTATTACATAAGAAACTCCTAAATAACAATCTGGCCATTGCAAGGTGATTTAAGTCATTGAATCATAAAGTCAAGAGAGGTTATTTCAAAAGAAAGGTTCTGATTTAACAACAACAAGAAGAAATATAATAAAATCCCTTTTCAATTACGAAAACCACATAAGTCTACTTCAGGCAAGCCTTCCAAATATTTTGGAATATCTCCCCTCTGTTCTTTCTCAGACAAGGTACATCAAGACTGAATGTTCTGCAGGTTCTGCTCTTCACACCTGTAAAATTTTGGCTTTTCACCACAGTAAAACTGATCCCCAACGCACATCAGTAAACAGCTACTGCTTTTGGAGATTTCTACTCCTTTTTTCTTTAAGGCCACTTCTCATTCCTCTTGCCCTAGAGAAAATCAGTTATGATGTATTTGGAGCTGGACAGGTATCTTGACAGGCTGTCTCTTCAAAAACGATCACTGATTCCTGGGGCTAACAACTGCCTTCTACAGAGGATTTTGCCTAACCAATTTACCATCCTTTTAGGTAAGCTTTAGGTTTTCTTCTTAGAACTATTTGATTGTGGTGTCAGAACAGAATGGACTTACAGGAGTGTTTGCCCAGAAGACAAAGAAAAGTTTTTCAAAGTAAAGTGTCCAACAGTGAGAATGCCTACCAGGAACATTTCAATGAATTAAAATAAATAATTCAACATGCAATAAAATTTGGCACCAGTAAGTAGCAACCAATGCAGTATCATTAAGCATGGTCAGAGAAAAGAAAGGCAAAAAGTGGTGGAATAGTAATATTCAAAAGCTTCTATTATTTGGAACTTCGTATAGTAGGAAGAAAAAATGATACTATCTTCTGTTGTAATCTTTCATTAAAAGCTGAGAAGTATATTGATTTTATTTCCTGTTAAAGAATACCTGGCCAATTACTGATGGTCACTTTACTTGCCAATACACAGAGATGTTACTTAGCTGTCCTTTTTTTTAGGAAATCCCTCAACTGTAAGTTTAACTTCCTCTGAAACTAAAAGAAATTGAAATTTCCCTATTCTTGCCTAAGAACAACATTAGTCATTTTGATTTTACAGCTTTGTCCTAGTCTAGTCAAGAAAAAAAAAACAGATCTTTTGCAGTTACAGATTTGTTCTCAAATACCTATTCCTATACCATTTTGAAATGTACTGAAACAGATGCTTACACACATTTTCTAGAGGACACATACCAAAGCTGCAAATCTCAGTCTTTTCAAAGCTTGAGAATGTCAGACAGCTAACTTAGTTATTTTTCCCTTGCCTCTTGCAAAACTGAACATAGACTATTCAAAACAAAGTGGTTTGTAAAAAGGTCCAGAAGGCTCAGAGTGATAAAACTGTTAACTGGGAAAAAACCCAACCCCCTAAATTATTTGTGACCCTCCAGACCACCCAGAGGAGAGAGTGGAATTTGTGCAATAGCGTGACTTCCTTAGGCAGACACATGAGCTGGGTCTAACCCACCTGGATATGATGCCAGCAGCTGCTACTTTCACTGGCTACAGTGTTTTAGTACCTGAATGCCAAAGAAATCTTTAAATCATTTACAGAAGTGCTGAAAAACAGACCACATACACACAATAAATCATTAATTACACAAAAGTCCTGTGCTTCTGAGGAAAAAAAAGCAGATAAAAAAATCTGCATTACAAAAAACCCACAAAACCCAAGAAATCTCGAAACAGTTTTCAACCGGAGAACAAAAGTATATGCAAATCTCATAACATATTGAAAGGAACTCTTCAACATGCCTGTCTCCCAATTCTAGTGTGCTGAAAACTTTTGAGGTGACAGAGCCCAGGCTCTGGACTTAGGGGAATATGTGAGCAGCTATGACCAGTGCCTCAGCGCTGCACGTCAAGGTATATAGAAATACTGAGCAGCTAAAACTCAGTCTGGAATGGAAGCTACAAGCTGTATCAAATAAAGGTGAATATGCAAATTTAGTGTATCTGCAAAACGGAAGCGAGCTTGAAATCTGCATGAATGACACATCTGGGCTTCTATTTCATAACATCATGAGAGAGATGGAGACATTGCAAACTACACTACAGGAGGTTTCAGTCGCAGATGGACTGAAAGTTGGAAGCTGCTTCCTCCTTTCCCCACAAGGAGTAACTGCCATCCTCCCACCCAGTCAGTAACGCTTTCTGATTCTCAGCCAACACCTTCTGTCTGCCTTTGTATCACAGAAGTAAACCTGTTCTACCACCCACTACCGACAGTAAATATTTCACTTCCATGTGCCTTCAGCAGCTATCGCAGAAAGCTGTGCATTTACCGTAGTTGCTTCCTTGTGTTTGCTTCTGCTGCACTGAGAAAAGCAACTTATTGCTGATGCCACCACTACATGTAAATGTGGCACTTCTGGTACAGTATTATCGGAGCCATCTATGGTTGGTCTTTATTTCCTAGGTCAACCTCAATTTCAATTGCATGCTCCTCAGAAAGTGCTGTGCTGGCATGAAGAAATCATTGTCACATCTTTTACCACCAAGGAGTTAGAAAAGAAGCTCTGAAAATACACCGTACAAATTCAGAACTGTGAGTATACACCGCTGCAGACAACGGGTGAAGTCATCATCCAGCTAAACTGTAAGATGAAGTTGGGGATGTGAAATAACCGAGTAAGTGGTTAAGAACAGATTCTTCCAGTGCCATAAGCAAGCTTTTTGGATTCTATTCAGACCAGATGAACTTGCACTTTGATCACTATTTGGCTTAGTCTCAACATACCACAACACTAAAACTTTCACACGTGTTACTTATGATAAACTTAAAAATTACCAGATTCTTCTTAAAAACCTTGCAAAACCGTTAAGCTTAAAACGGAAAAACATATTTTCATTTTTGATTAAAGGAAGAAAAAAAGGGGGGGGACAGAGGGACGGGAGAGAGAATTAACTTTGTGAGACAGGCCAGAATATTTAGTATTTTTAGTTTGAAGTAGCAGTTCAAATACATGCTTTTTCTGACAGAGCTAGGGAAGTAAGTGTCCAAATGATTGCACAGATGATGCCTGTTAAAGATTCAAAAGGAACAATGCAGAAGTGTAACCGAGATGTCCAAGTTAATTTTTGTCTTTAAAATAAGGCATTTTATGGAAAAAGCATTTGGCAACATCAGACCTTACCGTGAAACCTTTAAATGACCCCACCACAACTGCTGGCAAGCAAATCCTTTCAAGAACTTTGGTGGGGCTAGACCAGGCTAACAAAGCAAAAGAGAAGGAATACAACAGCCCATTGAAACAAAAAATAGGTAACAGTTCTGTAAGCTAAACAACAGACTCTCCAGCAAGCTCGTATGTCTTGTACCCAGCAGCACACATGGTAATTAGCTATATCCTAGAATAATTTAATATGTTAATGTTGATTGACAATACAGTCACACCTTAGTTGACAAACAAAGCTTGGAACACGTTAAGCAAATCATTGTTGCTAGTCAAACCACACTAACAGAGGCACATTAGCAACAAGCTCTTCTGATTGCCATTTCCTTTCAGGAAAGTAGGCTTAATTAAAAATGAGGTCTGTATGATTTAAACTATTCTATGCTGCAATTTCCTTCTTTGCTTCCAATGGCACAGAAGTTAGTATTTCCTTTTGCTACCTTTGTGATTTTACTCTCCCCTTTTGCCAACCCATCCCAACTTCCCCTCTCTCCTCGCAAAACCACCAGTTGTAAACAGATCACTTTCATAGTGCTAAATTACATGTAAACAGCATCTAAAAATAAGGTGTGACCCAGGAATGGTTCCAATGGAATCTGCTGTCATCTATCCATCCTTGAAGAGACATTAAACCAGTTATATCAAAGGTCTTGTTTTAGGAGAGGGGCCACTTGAACTGCCATACCTTTAGCATGTAGTAGAAAGGGAACCAGGACAGAAAGATATCAGAGAAGAATTCTGCTATGCTGAAAACGCCGTACACAACCCAGTAAGTCAGCCACTGTGTGTCATCATCTTTGTTGGGACTTTCAATGGCCTTGATTCTGTAAGGAAAACAAAGAGCAGATCAGTAGCATCAGTCTCATCTGTAACAGTGTTGTTTTTACGACTCAGGTCTGTTGTTACATGTGAATGCACATAATTTAGTTACATGCTCCACAGAAGAGAACTAAGTAGTATCTCTCATAAAGACTGTGCCCAGGATCTTTGAACAGCAAAGCTTTTCAGACATTTCAGAGTTCAAAAAGAAAAGATCCTCAAGCTTCTTCTAGCTCTGTGATTACCAAAAAAAAAAAAAAAAAAGTGAGCATCCTGACATTCTTCACAGAGAGCTCATGGGACGCGGAAAAGAGGGGATAATCTTTGCCCAGTTTCACTTCTTGCTGCAATAGGGTAACCCCTGGCTACAGATGAGGTCAGCACAGTACGCTGTGTGTGCACTGGAGGCCCACTCAGTGCTGCACAACTTGGGGTTCCCACAATCTACAGGGATATAAAATTGTCTATACTATTTCTCTGCTGGCTCTAATAAATAGCATTTTAAATGAAGCTTTACTGAATCTGAACGCCTTTCGTATGGGATCATAACAGACGAGCGCCTTCTGGTACAAACAGCATCTAGATAAAAATTTTAAATCTAGTTTAGGATTTTGAAGTGAATCTCAAATATCTTTACTCATAATGTATGTGCTCTACACTCCTCTTTGAAAAGATAAACCACAAGATACGCTCTAAACACTGACAAGCATTTGGTCTACAGGAGCAGAGGAGATCCATTACCCCCCGCCCCATGTAGTATGGACTACGTATACGCATCGCCAAGTGTTTTGCTGTGCAGGACTTGCAAATTCTGGTGTAGAGAACAGTACAAAGAACAGGGTGGAGCAACCTCTAGTAAAGTCTTGGGCTTCCCGCATAACAACTAATTGGGTTTTTGTTCTCCAACTGCTAGGAGAATGCACTTCAAGTTTATACAGTTCTAAAAATAGGAAGTTGAAAGAAAGACAAGCTTTCTTCAGTAGAAGCAGCGAAGCGGAGACTCTGGACTCACCAGGTTCCAGATTAGCACTATAAGTTTTAGAAGGAAAAAGCAACTGTAAGCCTGATAATGTAAAGCTTAAAGAGTATTAAAAAGCCTTTGTTCTCTCCACTCCTGCCATAAGATTAAAATCTGTAGACTCAGTTTAATGAATTTAGTTTTAATTCTTTTAAGACTCACTCCTTTAATATCAGCTATATTGTTGCTGAAGCAGCATCTGTGGGATATATCAAAGGTGCAAAGTTTTCTTTTAGTCCATAAAAAAGACTGAGAGTTAGAGAGGTTAACAAAACAGAAACCACAGATAGATGGCTGGCTGTAAGTACACTGCCTGGTTTGTGAACTGAGAAACCCTTTGGACTGTGTCACTTCCTAGCGCTGTAAATGAAGAAAAAAAAAAGGGAAAAAATCAATTATGCAACATGCCTTATGTTTAAGTAACATGCTGGCAAACCCACCACATGCAGACATCACTGGCGTAGCTACTGGACTGAATTAATTTGAAACACAATATGAAGATCTGATACTTAATTTATGCATTATTTCCATTAGAGTTCGTGGCTGGCCAGTAGGGTCCCGCGATGGGGAGTGCAACAGCCCTTGCCCTACTCCATCATGCACACAAGTAAGGCGTTGTTATTCAGGTGCCGCATCAGCACAACTGGAAGGACAGGTTTTCTACAGGTGGACAGCAACAGGTCTGCTCACTGCTGTCCCTAACAACAGCATTAGGAAACAGTAATCCAGGCAGTCTGCTCAAAGGCAGCACCAACTCCAGCTGCTCCTGCCCTCCCACTCTAAACCACATTTTTTCTATGCCCCCATCTCTCAGTTATCCTAATGCTGCCAGGTGAGGGGGCCCTATAAAAAAAAAATCCCAACGATATGGGAGGTAAGAGAGAGAGGGCTGCTGATGTATTTTCAAGGTACGAAACCATAGTTTCGGAAGGAAAAAAGAAGTACAAGTGACTAGTAGGGAAGTCAGAGTGGTGGGTAAGTAGAGCACAGAAAGTAGCTAATTGCAAAGTTTCTCAGTGTTAGGGAAAACTTGCTGTAGTGGTTCATCAGGTGAATTTCTCTGGTTCTGCTGACAACGTCTCCATTAGAAGCATACAGGGGAAGGCTTATTTTGCTACAATAAGCATGCTAGCTTGGTTATTTGTGAGAGAATGCTTTGCAGTGAAACTGCTAACAGTCTTGCTGTTTTCCAACCATCCAAAGCCATCCACGGATTTACGGAAGCACTGTTTAACTTTTGTTAACATTAAAGTTATCTCAGTCATCATGAAAATCAGTTTTCATAAAAAAAGTTTAGAATCTCCAATTCTGTGGCAAAGGGCAGATGACCTATCCTTGTGTTAACGAGGCACGCTTCGTTATCTTCTCTCCTATAAAAACAGACAGCCTTTAAGAGCTCCATAAATTCAGTGCCATGGGCGTGCTCCCTTTGAACATTCACCATCTGCTGCTGTAGTTCCCTAAGGAGATGTCCTGAAGGGCGTACATGAACAAGACACTTTCACGGTCAGTCACAAGCGGCAGTACTACACGTAGTTAAAACCCCATCCGATTTAACCAGCATTCCGTCTACACGTGGTGTTTTCTCGCACACTCTAGAAAACAGCACATTTCCCCTCCTGTAATGGTCTGATCCAGGTAGGCACCACGGGACAAGCTCACGTGGCAGTCAGCTCTTAAGGAAGAGCAAAACAGCATCTGTTAGCAAAGTCTCCAGTCCCAATCCCATTTAGTGGGAGGAAAGGAAGGAAAAAATGGATATAGCAGTGCCATCAGTGAATGAAAGTTTTAACTGAAGTCAAGGAAAGGGAAGTGTTTTACAAATATTCTGCTTCTGAATGCAAAATACGTCCCTCAGCTGACACTGCCAGTGGAAATCCTTAGTCTAACATGTCCCTGTTTAATAAAAGGACAAAAGTTATCTCCATACTTTGCTACTTGTACACTATTTCAATAGTAAGTCACAGAAAATACTCCTTATCCAAGAACAAGTAAGTACAGTAGGTTATATAGAGTATCTGAACGGATAGGTTTGCTGTCCATTTATCACTGTACTCTTGTCAACATGAGAATCTCACCCTAATTAGACTTATTCTTCTAAGCTGTTCTGTAAGTTACTAGATATTCTCAGGGTGTAACGCTCTGCACAATTAACCCTAGAAGACACATCATACATCTTACTTCAAGCCAAGAACATTTTATTCTTCTCCACGTTACGTCTTAAGCCAATCAGTCTCACATTAAAAATGTGATCTCCATCAACAAATAAAAAAGATACCGGTTAAGAGGCACTGGTAGTACAGCCAGTAGGCCAGCCTTCTCATAATGGTTATTTATACATTGCAATAACAAATAAGTCAGTCTCATTAGCACGTAACACTAAGACTTGCTTACAAAGAAAGGAGCATCCAAAGCCTATAGTTTCAAATTTAAAAATAAAAGAGACACTGTCAGGTTTTTGTAATTTTTTTCTACTGACACGACTAAATTCCATGTTAATTATGTTTAGTAGTCACACATCACAAAGGATTTTCTATGATGCTTACAAACTAACTGTAGAGGACTTTAAACAAAGCCTCAAACAACTATTCACAGTAGTTCTGCGCATCAGAGGTAAGAGCAGTCACTAGGAACAGCTTCCAGTAGGCTGGATGGTAAACACCACAGCTCGGTTCTTTTAAAAACAGATGCCTGTCCAGCAGTGAAAATGGTCTGCCATGGGCCAGCATTGCCAACTTGTGCAGACAGATGGAGAGCCAAGTAAAAACTTCATTTTTAGGCAGATCTGTTCCTCAATAACCCAGCTAGCTGGTGATGCCAACAGAGAAGAGCAGAGGCTGCCATGCTCCCCAGTGGCCCAGGGCTCATATCAGTTGTGTAGCCACAGTATCAGAGAGCCGGCTCAATTTTGATTGTGTGCATCCTGGAATCAGTCAAGCTGAACTCTAGATCGATTGTGGTTACTTGCTCCTGTTACCTGATAGTAACAGATACTGGTCTAAGTAAGCTGCCAAGCTGAAGTCTTTCACTTAAAACATCTGACTCCTTTTGACAAAAACTCATCTCTTTCCAAGAGACTGTTACACACTCCTGAATTACCTGCGGCATAACAAAACATTGTTAGACTTTATTCACACATACAGTACTCACAGAATAAGCATATTATAACTATACCAGTTATGAGTTTAGGGTGTTTTGGATTTTGTGGGTTTTTCTGAGCTGAGTCCAGATATGGAAGCCATAAATAAAGAAAAAAAAAAGACAAGTTTTATTGCTCTAGTCTCATGTGAAGTGATCACTCAAATCCCTGCAATTTACAAGGTGTACCAGATGACTCTTGTATAAATAAATTTACAAGTTTAAGACAAAAAATTCCACTCCGTTAAGCCCAGGAAGACTGGACCATTCTGTGCACCCTTCCTTTAGTTTTCAAATCAGTGCTATACTAAGTGAGTAGGCAGGCATATCAGTGATCCTCTTAGCCAAGCATAACTCCTTTTTGTCCCGTTTAACTTAAAAAAACCCCTACAATTACCTGCACCTCTAGAGCTTATACTTACTGGTCTGCCCTAACTCTTCGCAGCCGGTTGTGGTGATTCAAAAATAATTTACTTCCAGCTATGTATCCAGACACCTGTGCAATCAACACTCCACTGCACCACAGACTTCCTCGGTTTGGTGCCTCCCCGTCACTCTCGTTTCAGACTCATCTTGGCAGGCAGCCTCTGTACATCTCGCACCATTTCAGTGAAACAAGTACCTGAGTATTTGTATCTGCTTTATCATTTTGTCTTCTGCATTTTAAAGCTTTCTGTCTTCCATCTTTCTTCCTCGTTACTGACTCCAACAGCAGAGCTGTGCATCTGCAGATACAGAGAACATCTTCCTGCCAAAGGCACTTACGCAACTGCTGCGGTGTAAGTCTACCACCTCCCCCTTCTCCAAATTTTGTGTATCCAGAAGATGGCAGCAGACAAATTCATGCAGGATAGCAAGTGGGGCTCACTATCCATGCAGGGTCATACACTATTCAAAGACAACAAACAACATGACAGTAGTACAAACGGTTCTACCTTTGTTTCTTCAAAGGAAATGGAGACTGAGGCAACAGAAGGAGCACATGCCACTTTGCCCACCATTGAAGTAAGTTCTACAAACTACATTTTACCTCAGCAAAGTTGCAAAAACAGCAGTGATCTTCTCATTTCATTGCTCTCTGCTGATTCTTGGCCTGCTCTCTTTCGGAACAAGTATTTGTGGGGCCACACGGTGAGTCAGTTCCCCAGTTCTGACTCAGGTTAAAACCAGCCTCCCCCAAACACACACCCACAGGCTGTTTTTGCTGGGATTAATACGCGCCAGCGCCTCAGTCCAGCCTCCCAAACCACTTGGTTACCGCCCGTTTTGCCACACAGGCCAGGCGATGCGGGTGGTGCTGTGCAGCAGGAGCTCTGGCAGCCTTCGGCTCTGCACTCCCGGAGCAGTCGCCCAAGCTCTCGTGCTGCAAGGGGGATGTTCTCCACTTCCACCCTTAACGCTGGCAAGGAAAGTCACTGTGGCCTTCAGCAACCTGTGAACACCATCTCGGGCTAAGCTTTACCAGCTTCACTGCTGGCCGTATTTGTCCACATTAGCAGTGAGGCCAGTACTGTGACACTGCTTGCTACAGTCTAAAGGCCTGGTGTGGAAACGTCTAATCCCCGCTCATCTTACAGAATTCTTTCAAGCTCTCTTTCTTGTCAGTACCTTCAGGAAAGACAAGTGGCATGCAGTGAGGCATGCAGTGAGGGAGCTTCACGAAAAGCCATATTTTACCTGCGTAGTGCAGATATGCCTCATCCCACCAGACGAAGCCACTTGCTAAGGATGCACAACACAACGTTTCTCTACTCGTGACAGCTAATTTCATTGGATGGAAAAAAACATGTCACATGTTTTGGCTGCCTCTCCACAGCTGTTATTGTTCAGGGTGCAGGCACAGAGATCAGACAGTACTGTTGCAACCAGAGGGAGGAGAACTGGGCCCTTACTACATGCTTACAACAATACAAAAAGAATTAAAGTTACGTTTTCCTGTCAGCTTATGCTGCACTGTGTAGACTATATTTCAACCATAATTTTCTTACAGCTCTACTACTTTTCTTCAGTTCTGTTTACTGCAATGTTGGCAAAAGAATTCTAGTCTGGCCCTAGTTTATACAAACATACAGTAGAGCATGAAATCGTGGTGCAACGCTTCCAGACTCATCTCAGTAAAATGTCACTTTTTTGTGGTAATCACTGTGTAAGGAGTTTTTAAACTAGGAACAAAAATCCCACAGTTCTAATTATTGAATGTAATTTTAAAATTGACTTATCAGGGAGTGGGAAAGGGTTTCAAGTTTTAGGCTGAGGACTAAATCCTGGGTTGGGGCTGGGTTTGCATAGACCTGAAGAACTTCCTTTACGAGTACGGTGCCAGTTGCTAAGCTGTTAAAGCAACAAAATTTTGTAATTTTTCTTTTTTAAAAAAATGTACATTTTGTCTAGTGTCTGCCGACCCTCACACCAAAGTTTGTACTTCTGTTCCTAACAGCTGAAGACAGCTTCATTACCCTCATCTAAAAATTGTGTATATTGCTGATCGTATACATAGCGACAAGTAGGCTTCCTTTCTTTTGGGACAGCAAGATCTTGCCAGCTCTCTGTGTTGGACAGTATCACAGCTGTAAAGAGAGACTTTTAAAATGTAACTAGAGTACATCACCACGACAAAACAAAACAGGAAAACAAGAAAAGCAACTGACCTGGTTTCAGCCAGGACAGAGTTAAGTTTCCTCCCAGTAGCTGCTGTGTCTTGGTTTTAGTAGAAGAATGTTGATAACATGATGGGTTTACTTGTAGAAAAATGTTGATAACATGATGGGTTTAGTTGTTGCTAAGAAATCAAGGACTTTTTTCCAGTTTCCCATGTTCAGCTAATGAGGAGTGCGGGAGCTGGGAGGGAGCACAGCCAGGCAGCGAGCCCAAGCTGGCCGGTGGAAATATTCCACACCATAGGCGGTGTGCTCAATTTATAAGTGGGGGTTGGCCAGGGGGACAGGAATTCTCTCTTTTCCAGGAGCCTGGACTTTTCTGGGAGTTCAGGGTTTTTTTGTGCATTTGAAGAGTTCTGTGAAATTCTCAAGTTCAGCAAAATCTGGGAAATTCTGAGTTGCGGAAAACCTGCGCATTCCATGATCGCTGCTCAGGGACTGGCTGCACAATTGGCTACCAAGCAGTATGTGTGTGTATAGCTTGTTTTACACATTCATTAGCAGTATTTCCTTTGTTATCTTATTAAACTGACTTTATCTCAACCCATGAATTTTACCTTTTGTCCATCCTCCTCTCCATCCTACTGAGGAGGAGATGGAGGGGTGAGCAACTGGCTGTCTGGTGCTTAGTTACCGGCTGCCAGGTTAAACCACGACCGCAAATAACAATAACCTACATTTTTTTTTAATCTCACTTTTTGACTCCAGCTCACTTTTTCAGCATTTAGGATCAGCAACGTTACATGTTAAATGTCAGAAGCGTTGCGACCCACCAGCAGGAAGGGTAGTTTAAAAATGTATTCCAGCAAACCCCGCGGATCTAAGTCCAACGATTCCTTTAACATCTGTAGGCCTCTATCAACCAAGTCGCTAGAGGTCAACACAGTAAGAGAGGAGTGAAAACAAGGTGCAGTACTGCAGTGCGTCTTGACCAAGATGGTCTTGTAAAATGCCTTCATTTATGTCTCAAACATATCCGCAGTCCCTAAAAATAGTACCTGCATCAATTACAAACTGGAAATCTTTCAATAAATTTAATCCAGATTGTGGACCCGTCTGTATAACAAAGACCTTTATTTTTTTAACCTAAATTTAAGATACAGAAGATAAATTTAAATTTTCCTACAGTTATCACAACATTATGACACTCTCCTGCGCTAACCACGTGCTATCTCTAGAAAGGAAAGCACATAATTTGTCCAAACAACGCGTCTTTTATTTTAAACATGGCACTCTAAAACCTAAAAGACAAAAAGCAAGTGTGTTTGGAGGAAGTGATTTGGCAGAATATATACAAAAAATTCAAAACACGCTTTTTAGTGTCTGAAGCCCCATGAAAAGAGTGTCAGCTGGGAAAGGAAACAGCATAAGTGCAGACAGACTTGTTAACTTTCTGCTGGTATTTATACCGAGCGTTATGAATCCATTTAGGTATGCCACCTCTCTCAAATAACTTCTATACAGCGGCAGCAGAGCATCACTTGTGAACATTAGCATATCACACAGCATTTTCCATTAAGGTAAAACGTAAGCATTTTCCTCAAAATTTGGTAAGAGACAGCAGATTTGCAGTTTTTATCCAGCTAGGTACCCCAGCTCTCACCAAACCCAGGAACAATGTAACATTTTCTAAACAACTGTGGCCAACGAACTGCAGCGTTCCTGTTTTAGAGGTATGGAAGAGGCAAAGAAACTAGATGACAGGCTCGAAGACACCACGACAGTATTTAAATTAAGACTTGAGCTGTGTGTTTATGCTTCCCTACAATCAATCTAGATTGTTTTCTGTTTGTGAAATGCCAGGAGCAGCACTTACACAGTAAAAACAGCTAAACTGAAGTAACAGCATAAAATCAGCCAAAGCAGGGAGGCATGATCATATACATTGCTTTTCTCCCTTGAAGACATGAGGAATAAGTTCAGACATTTTACTGCCAAAAGCTATTTTTATCTTTGCAATGTTTAAACCAAATATGACGGCACTTCTGAAATTTCCAATCCTTTGCACGCATTTCTTAGTTATCAAAAGGCTGCCTTCCTGCCTGCACTCTCTCTAATTTTTTTGAGGCAGTTAACCATCACTGGCTATGGGTGGAGCTACACTGAAACAGACTAGTTCTGGAAAGTTTAGAGAAGCAGTGAAAATACTGGCAATGTTATTTATATACTGCCAACACTCACTTCTTCCATCTACTAGTCTGAACACTGCCTTGTGCCGTTAAAGCTTGCTCTAAGTATAAAAAGTTGCTTCTATCATCTGTGGTAAACTTTTCAATGCTAGTGTACTGCAAACACAAAAGCCTGCAAACAAATAATAGATTTTAACTTACAATTATTCTATTTCATCACATAGCACTTGACAGAATTTTAGCAAATCAGACCAGGGGTCTATGACAAACTTTAACCCAGATTGTCTGACTTACTGGAAACAGCCAGATAACGTTTCCTTGGAAAACCACTGCTTAATTTTGATTACATTAAGAGACTTGGGTGGGCCTTTCCTGGTGACATGGCACAGAAAACTTGTATTTTTGCGAAGATTTTGTATCGCTAGAGAAGAAACTCCTCTGTGTGTAAAACCACTAAAGACTTACAGAAAGCAAAGCTGAAGGTGAACATGAACAAGGGGGAAGGAGAGAGGAAACAGCTGTGCCTGCCTGAAGCTGTTACAGGCATTAGTCAGTGAGTTGCCCCCTCCTCTTGCGGTGGCTTCGAGCCTTGGCCAAGGCCAGCACTGCAGTGATGTGAACGCAGGCAGCAGTGCAGCGGCAGCTGTACCACTTCACGCCGACGGCCAGGCACTCCCCATCTGCTAGGTCTAACCCAGCAGCTACAGCCTCCAGCACTTCTCCACTGAAATTTGCACCTGTGGCATGGCACGCAACCACAACGAATACGGCAAACGATGCAAACAGAAGAAAAGAAACCACAGAATTATACAAGGCCTGACAGGTAGATACCTGCACACCCGTAAAACTGACCTGGTTTCATGTGTGAACAGACCGAAATCTGAGCTGAGCATCCTTCTCTGGTTTTTTCCCAATGTATGTTCTTTCAGGCGAGCACAGAGATGAACAGTAACGATCGTGACCAAGACAACCCGGAACTAAAATCCTAGTGAAACATGTGGAACGTACCTAATGGGTCACTCACCTCGTAACCTGTTTGCCATTTTAAACAACTGTTAGGACAGCAAGTGATCTCCCTTGCAGAACACAGACATTTCACCCATTCCTTCACGAGTGTCTTTTCTGCTGAACAGAAGCCTGACCCAGTACTTCTTGTTCTTCAATTTAAACAATTCAGTCACTGGCAGTGAGGAAATGATACACTGATCTACTTCACAACAGAAGAAAAAGTAAGTTAAGTGGGGAAAAGTCATCTGCTTTTTCTCTTTCAGTACCTTTCTCAGACACTTCACGCTTGAAACACTTACATAAACACCAAACTAATACCCTGCACAATACGTTCCATTTACAGCTCCTGACCTCCTCCAGAAGCCACAGCTTTTGCAGCAAAAGCCACCTGAGGGTGTTTGCAGCTGGTGACAAGAGCTGAAAACTCTTTTCTGCCTAATGCTAGGAAACAAATCTCACTACCGTTAGTTCAGGTAGCAGGCTCTTCAGTTGCCTTTTCAAAGGGGACAGACCAAATAGAGGAGAGGAATAAACAAACCACAGGGCTAGTGCTCTTTATGCTTTGCGTCTTTACGCTTTCTGAGCACAAATGATAGCACTTGGCAGCACCCTGACTGCAGTATAGGACCAAGAGCAGCAAAAATGAAAGCAGGAATCACTCCAGAATTCAGCTTTATCTTCCCGCAGCGCAGCCCTGCATCAGGATGGTGGAGATCCTGCAGTAGATATGGAGAGTGGCATGGTAGCAGCAAGACAAAAAGAAACCCATATAGTGGAAGAAGGTTAATCACCAAAGACCACTTTTGCTCTTTTTCATGGTCTGGGAGCCATGTTTGACTGCAGACTGAAAGCAGGACACAGCACAGATGTCCCAGGGTGTTGCTGTCAGACTGACCCCGTAACACTGTATAGTCTAGCAAGGGCAACACTGCCTATCCTGAATCCACACTCCCAAAAAACAGGAAACTCAACGGGACCATGAAAACGTGTGCACTAGCACCTGTCCTCCCGCTTCTCCTCCGCGCCCGCACTGCTGGCTCTACAGGCTCGGCGGCGGAGCAATGCATGTGGGAAATCGCTACGCACCAGCTACCAACCTGGGAAGGGCGGGAGGGGATCGAGCCCACCGGTGCTGTCAGCAGGCTGCTTCATGGGCCGGAACCTGTCTGCTGGCTGCCACTGAAAGGCACTGGCATGCAGCGCATCACATGTGCTTTAAATTAGGCTTTCACCCAAGATTATGATTTTCTCCTAAACATGTTTCAGCATTTAAAACGCAGCTGAAGGGAAAGCACTAACAGAACCCAAGTCAGAAAAAGCAGAACCGGCACCGTATTCATGTGCATGTTATTCATCACGCTTCTTTGTTTTAGTCAAATCTGTAGCCAAGGACAATGGATACACACCCATCACCAATAAAAACCAACCCCCCCC
>Ga0065711_1030547_pt1 | contig 32178 bp, 14 predicted proteins | sample Hoacrofraction12_FD_59098 | JGI IMG/M metagenome (GOLD analysis project Ga0065711, IMG submission 59098) | Hoatzin crop microbial communities from Cojedes, Venezuela - Epithelial fraction 12 v2 (version 2) | ecosystem: Host-associated > Birds > Digestive system > Esophagus > Crop | place... | reverse complement strand
CCACCAGTTTCTGCCTCTTTCTTTCCATTCTCCTCCGCACGCCGGCGGGGGGAGGGGCGGCCGCGTGGCGCTTTTGTTGCCGGCGGCAGCCGAAACCAAAACACAATGGCAGTTAGAAAGTTTTCTTTAAAAAATAAAAAGTCAGATGAAAGTTCAATTCAATTCAACAGCTGATTTTTGCTTTATAAAAAATTATAGTTAACAACACTATCCACTGCAATGAAAATATCAAGACCCAAGGGATTTTGTCAGAACAAAGTTATTCCAGCCTGATAACATCTTTTATATACCCAGATAAGCTGTAAGCAGTAAATAAGCAGTTAGGAGAAAGCAGTGACCATTTAAAAAATACCGGAATCCTCCCATTTTGATCTACAAGGGAACTTGCAGGCCATTATGTGATAGTGTGTACTGTTTCAGCATGCAAGCTCCTTTATAGCTGGCCAACAACTTAGCCACCCTCATGACCTGCTGTTGTCGCTACTGCTACTATAAATGACAACAATAGGCCTGGTGGACTTAACTTGCAACTGAAACTAATTAATTTCTCAATTTTAAATTTCAGCTTTTGGTAACTCCCAAAAAATGATCTAAATGTCGTGAGTAATGCTCTCTGAAATAGAAGGAAAAAAGTTTGGTTTTTTTTCTAAGGTATCTTGGGAGCTGCCAGAACTCCCAAATCACCTGTGAGGAACTCTAATTTTGATGTTTGTTTTCAGTGACTTTTTTTTCCTTTTTAAACTGGTAATAACCAACTGTTGCCAAAGCACAAACTCTTGGTACAGTCTGTGCAAAATAGCTTTCCATTTACACAACTCTGCTACAGCAAAGTCCCTGGCGAGAGCACAAACAGAACCTGGCATAGTTGCCTGCAAGACTTCACAATAGAAATGGTCCTCAAAAATGCTCCACAGGAAACACTTGAGCCTTCTGCATCCTTCTGCCCCTGGACAAACACCTTTGTAACCACTGGCGGTATGGAATGCTTCCTCAGTGACCAGGTCCAAGGGTACTCAGACATTACTGCACTGTACAGTCATGAGGTATTTCCCAAAAACACTTCTTCCTTGACAAGAAAAACACAAGTGGATTTCAAATGGGAAAATCCTGTTTAAATAAAAAAAGAAAAGAACCTTTAGCACTGCTTCTGCTGGGATCTGGAATGGTTAGGGAAAGCAGGCTGGGAGATATACCCTCAGAAAAATGAAAAGTAAACTGGGTAGAGGATGTGTCTGAAGGAGAACCTTTCCTCAGAGAAACCTAGTTTAAAGGTTTAAGACACTCAGCAGTGAGCATCTAAACTTCTTAAGTAAAGTAAGGGTCACCAAAAAAGTAATTTCTGTAGGTGACGTGGAGAACATGAGGCCACAGTCTCAGAAAGATGACACAGGGATGTGGCCAGTGTTTAACTAAGATCCCACTGAGGGGATGGAACGAGCAAGAAAGACTGAAGCCCCTGGAAGCATTCACTACAGAAGGACAAGATAATACTGAAATGTCTTCTACAGATGGAAGACAAACACTGGTAGGGCTGCAAATGGCACCTGCATTCCTCAAATTTAAAAGACATTTTAAAATGGATCTGTCCATGAATGCAGAAAAAATCCAAAGCATTATGCATATTCATTATATGCAGTTGCGGGTATTCTTTTGCCATGCATAGGTACAAATTCTTTGAAGCAACGGGTACACCAACAACAACATACGGTCTAAGAAATCACAGAAATAAATGGGGTGAGGGGAGGCTACCAAAATCTCAAGAGGAACAGGAGGCTGGGTGTCCTAATAAAGAGCTAACTGTCATGACTGAGTTAGAACCATTTTACTCATGCCTGGACAAATCAAATTAATCTGGATGTTTCCTTTGTTACTTTCAATAGCACCCAGTGGGATTATAAGAAAATGTATAGAATCAGGAATATACCTGAACGAGGCCCCAGAGACAGACCGGCTCTGGAGCAAAAGATCCTAGTTTTCTCAAGCACAGAGAAAATGTTCTTGAGTCATCTCCAAACATAACTGACAGTGATCTGATTTTCCTTTAACATCTCCACTATAAGGAAGGAACTTCCCATACAGGTAGCCCACCCTCATATCGACCTACCTGCCCAGAAGATGAGGCACAGACTGGATAAAATCTGTTTATGTGGAATAGTTCGGTGATGATATCAGTCATCACTTCGATAGGATTCCTTCCAGTGTAAAAGAGGATCTCCAATAGGCATTATTTGCTGCTTGTGCACTTAAAACAGTGGTATGGAAAAAAAAAAAATGGAAGCTGTCTAAATACCTTGGGCAATAAACTCCCTGAAACAAATCTCTTTTGGAGGTATTTGTCATTTGCAGTTAGTACAGGCTTGTATGAATAGAAAAGGGATTACTCATACATGCTCATCAAGCCAATTTGTTACTACACTGAATCACAAATCGTGTCTGGAAGAGACACATACAATATCTGTTTAGTATAAGAACGTGCTCGTACATAAATATAATCTGGCATGACTGCAAAACCTGGAGAAACTTGAATGAATACAGGTAATGCCCTAGAACTGCTATGCAATTTTTTATTGATGTTGTAGGGCAGGAAAGGAGATTTATATATCGATATCACGAGTGGGCATATCCCCAGGTGCTAAGTCAGAGCCTTTAAATGCACATTTATTTCAATATTTTCTGAAGACTCTTTTTAATAGTTAGGATTTTTCAGTTATTATTCTTCCTGGCTATTTCAAATTTAAGTACATTTAACAAGCTGAGCAGTTATCTGAGGTACTGACTGCCCTTTCTCTGGAAAAAGGGTTTTTCATTTTGTATATCATTCACAAATCATGGCAGAGCTCACACAAAGTCAAAACACAGGCCATCACAGTGAAGGTGAAGCAGATTAGTTTTTGATGAGAACTTAGATATAGACACCAGCTTCAGTGCGCTGGGTTAATAGCAACAAAGTCACACATTCAAAACTCAGGAGATTATTGAGCACCTCCAACTTCTATCTGGATCCAAGGTAATTTAAAGGTGTAAAGCACATTGTTGTATTGAATCACACAGGAAGAAACAGTAAAGAACTGCATAGTATCAGGAGACATTCCCTAATTTAACTGATTTGATTTCTGTACAAGATGCTACATACTCAGAAACCTTAATACCTTGGCTATCAAACACCAGTAGGAAAAAAATGTAAACATTTCAAAGCAGTCGTTACTATTAATGTATTCAATTGTTGTCGATGGAAGTTTCTTCACTGTGTACACCCATAAGAGTAGTCTTGGTCTGGGTCATCACTACAGGTCCCAGCTTTACCAGTACATGCTTTCCAAGATTATTATTGCAAGAGAGGAGAAAGTAAATGTAAAAAAAAGTTTTATTAAAGTGATCTTCATGATGTTTCAGATGCATCTATAAAATGATTCTATATTTTCCCAAATATTAGAAATCATTTTCATATGTATGTTTTAACTTTTATCATTTTAATAACACAGATAGATCTAAAAATCTAATTACTCTGTTTATACAACTTAGTATGATTCCATTGTGAAATAGCTTAGAATGACCTGAAATATTTTTCTTAAAAAATAAATCTTTTAATTGCAAGACACACTAATTTATATGCTAAGGAAAACCAGAATTGGCACAAGCTGGGAAAATGTAAGATAATAGTAAAAAAAGGCAAACCAAAACATCACAATTATTTAGGAAGTATTTCCATTCATTCCCAAACCAGGACTTCAGTTCTTCCGGTATATTGAACAAATATGTGTTATGGTCTGTGGCAAAGAGCCAGAAAATTATGGTCATATGGTATTCCTGAACCACAGAGATAATAACAGAAGGTTTTCCACCAAAATCAGAGGAATAACACAGTCACAACATATGACAGAATAAAGGCAAAAGAAGTAAAAAATAACAGACGAGAAACTAGATAAACAAAAAAGTCTTCCAAATTGTTCTCATTCGCATATTTACATGGGCATCTATGCAATCATAACAGAAGAATGCTTTCATAGAAACGTACACATTCTAGCACTGTATCTTAGTTACCAGCATGAAAATTTATAAGCAGGCTGCCTTACACATAAAGAATGTGGTTTTCACTCACCAATAAAGGCAAAATCCATAATTGAACTGCATTGCAGCATCCATCTTCTTAAAAGGAGTCTCTAAAACCTGCATTTTTAAATTGAAAAAATGAAACTGTTGATTATAAAGAAACTGTTTCACCCTCACTGTAATAAAGCCATTTTTATTATGAAGGCATTATTTATAATAAATCATAGGGTTATGACAAGTAAGTGGCATTACAAACAAAACAAAACAAAAGCAATGGTTTCAGTTTGCTTCTAATCATACCTCATTATGCAGCAAATTACTGAATTTAGAAAGGAGATAGTTGTATGAAAATATAAACAAGCAACTTGGAAGTAATTATTGACCTGCAAAAAAAGCTTTTCTTAAAATACTTAAATAAAAACTGTATCACTTTAAATAAACAGCTCAGAAGATTGAACCATTGAGAAGTTGTCCTCTTTTATGAATTCTACATGGATAACATTCTCAATCTTAAAAAAAAAAAAAAATAAAACCAACCAAAAAAACCCAATATCCTACATGAAAGATGGAAATGGAGGACAAAACTGAATTCATTGTGTTCCCAAAATTTTATCTGTATGATCAAGACTACACAATATAAAGACCATAGCAAGAACCACTGTCGTCTTTTTTTCAAGCCAATTTACACTCCACACTTGGATCTTTTCCCATTCATCCCTACTTCTGTCACATTAAACATTTAGGTTGCAATTATGAGAAACTGTTCCATGTGACAGAGATGGTAAGAAATAATATATTGTAGCTTGAAGGGACAGATATAAGTGTGACGATAGTGGGCATTCCCTCACAAAGATAATATAAAACTTTCGTACAAAAGAAGGTTACAACAGTACAAAGATCTAGATGTACATAAATATTAAAGAGAATAAATTTCAGCGGAATGTGTTTATAGCTATATTGGGGCACTTAAAGACATCGTATATATTTAATGGGTAGTGAACAGCAGTCACAGAGTGTAGAGTCCTTAAAGGCAAGCAGTTTGACTTGGGTATTAATTTATCATGGGAACTTTGCCATCTTTTGAAATGGTTCAGTGTGTTCTCCCATCTATTTTATGGACAGGTTAAATTCTAGCAGCATAAGAAGGATGAATGTAGTCATGACCATGCTTCCTTTGAAATTTTCCTGCAAAGGAAAAATTAGTAGATTATAAATATACTGGCCAAAACATTTTTAATTGCATCACTTAGCACCTATTCAAAAATATTTGGGTTTACAGAAATTTTAATAGATCTATACTAATGCAGAGGTTGCACTTCTTGGTTCTAGAAATGCTGAAAAGAATGCACAATTTTTATCCTGTATGATTTAATATTTTTTTACTTCTTCACAAAACCTCAGCTAGATCTCATTAAAAATACATAGGGAAATGTTTTCGAGTACATCTCATTATGTTTTATTCTTTGTTCACTATTTGCCTACTTTCAGCATAAATATTTCCATTTGTTCAAGGTCCAGAAGTATTCTTTAAAGGGAGTATTTCAAATTGTTTGGCCCTGCTTTCTTGTTCTTTAGCCATCAAAATGTCATATCGGCTTGAGATCATTCACTGTTTTTCACCTTAATTAATTTCCTTTTACATTTTTCACTCTTACTTTTCAAAACTTTCTAAATGAAGGAGAAGTGGGAGTCTAAAAGCATCAGTCCTTCACATTTAATCACTAGCATTTCTGAACCATTGATATTCAGAAATTTAAAACGGAAAAAAAGAAAAAAGGAAACTCCCCTAGATACTCAGTTTATTGTCCTCCTAAGAAAAACAAAGTACAGAATAAAATAGGAGCAACTTAAAGTCAAGTTCCTCTGAGGGAAGAAATCAAAACTCTTGGAAAATTATGTTTCTGTTTCATTAATGATTCTAATCTAAAATTTATCTCAAAATTGCTTTTCCTTTTATGAATTGTCCTGTTGTCTTTCATATTGTAATTTTTCTACTAGAAGCAAAAGAAATTTCCAAGATTCTCGTAAGGTAATAAGGACACAGAGGTGCCTGACTTGAAGAATAGTGATATTTTTATGACGGGCAGATCGGGCGCACTCTACCAAATGGGGGTCCCAAGAGTGCTGCAATAACTTTGAAACATCCGCTTCTCTGAAAATAGTATGTCTGTATGGCCTCCGTAAAAGTGGCTAAGAGGATAATAAGAAGCTGCTTAAATTAGTTCTTTACCAGCAGAAGAATCGGTATGCAGAGTACCTTGTCAGCAGGACAGATCTGCTTTGGGCCATGAAGAGAGCTCAAAACATATTTACAGGGTGTCATCATCTGTCCATTATATTTGCTGAGGCAGAAATTAAGAATGCTTCCAAAAAACATTTTCATTCTTTGGAACATGTTTAAGGGACTGGTGATAGTAAGATCAAGAAGTGAAGTCAGGAATCATTAGCACTGTCTAAAATATCTCAGTGAAAACACAAGTTCATAATGTTAAGAGGCTTAATCGTTAATTTCTTGAACTACAAATAATATTTGTCCCTAAAAATATTCCTTGCAGAGCTCCTAAGAGATGAAATTAGAGTAGATTACTTTCTAACAAATTGCTAGTGGACAATGTCTTTCAAACCATTTAGATACATAACTCTCCTCAAATGAATAATCATATTTACAAATATGCAAGCACATCTCCATAAATATGCACAAACAAGCCTTTGTACAAAATAAAATCTTGCTTTGATAGTCATTAAATCATCACCCAAAAACAATACTAGAAGAATCCTAAAGTGGCAAACATCAATCACGTAAAAGCTAGCAAGCCCCAATATAAAACCTGTTTGTGTTTAGGTACTGTAATGTTGTTATGATCACATTTTCCCACTGAATCACTGGCTAATTCCATTTACAGATGGATTGTTCTCATTAAGCAAGAAGCCATTAAGTATTTTCAGTATTTTTTTACTACTAAGCAGCTCCATAATCTACTTCCTAAACACTATTCAAACTTCGATGATAAAATGATTCATTTCCTCATGGGATTTTATAAGATGCTTTTCACAAACACTAATGTAGTTTCACAGCTACTAGGAGGTAAGGGGATAGTAGAGCTATTTTGCAAATGGGGAGCTGACACCTGCAGAAGTTATGATCAAAAGTGCCTTTTAATTTGTGGATCCAATTTGAATTCCTCCCATTGGATTTTTCAGAGTAACTCTCATTATATAAAACACTATATTGAACATTTGTTCAGTGCAAAGTTTCCATTGCTTCTGTAGCTACTAGGAATGCTTAGTACTTTGCCACTCAGATCTCCATACCTCATAAAACACAATTAGGAAGTTCTAATAACACAAAGTTGTAATTTCTTTGTTAATAGCATTTTGTGAGCTATAAAAATGTACTATGGAATGGATTTTCAATTTGTTTTACTTAGCTTAATTTTGTAAGCTCTGACAGACGTTACTTCAAGATAGGAATTGCCAGATTTGATATTGCCAACTCATCCGCTTCACGTTAGACAGTGTCATGGCACCCCTGTGATGCTAAGGCACCAGTAGCAGGAACATGGACAGCAGACATCTCCTCGTTCTCAGTTCCCACCGTCTGGGACTGATTGAGGGAAACTTCTGCTCAGGTTCTGCAACTCCAGCCTCAAACATGCCCAGTAGAGACGAAAAGACTTAAAAGATTTAACCTGCCAAACTAACACACCTTTACTGCACATGTGCAAACTGCAATTTTCTGAAGCCTTATAAGTTGGTTAAATTCAGGTTATTTTCAGCAAATGTCACATTCCTGATTCCCTGCCAAATTTCAGTCCCTGGTCCATATTATGAACATAGCAACTTTCTCCACAACTTGTACAAATGATTCTTTTTAAATGTGTACAAAAAAGTGGTTTTGCCCAGTCTTATTGTCAAAAATATTTGAGACATTTTACGCAGAAATTTCTATGTTATACCTAAGAAAACATCTTGGGAAAGGGGAAAAAATATCTGCCCAAACAGCTACAGTCTGACAAGACTATGAGCATAATGCTATGTTGACCATCAGCATCCCCAGCAGTTTCATCTATAATATAAAAATGAACTACGTGGGGAAAGACTTAAACAGGGTCTTGACCATGGTTTAGTAGGCATGGTGGTGTTGAGTTGACAGTTGGACTTGATGATCTTAGAGGTCTTTTCCAACCTTAATGATTTTATGATTCGATGAATAAGCAATCCAAATGACCCGAGACACAAGGTTGTAAGGATTGCAGCATTATTATTATAGAGTTGCTGTGGGTCGCTCATCTGTTTCCAATTTGTTCTCATGAAGCTAATTTTGTAGGTTTTTGGTCCAATTTCCTCTTTTTCAGGCCATCTAATTAAGTACAAAAGAATTCCAGTTTTATAACATGGCTTAAAGTGGTTCATTAGTTTTTGCACATCGATAGTAAATCTGTTAACACGTCACGATTCTGAAGGTGATCAGAAACACTGAGGCTGGTTCCAAATTCACTCCCCTTTACATCAGAGGAAGCTTCAAAGAATCTTACCAGCCAACTGCAATAATGGATATACATTGCAACAAAATATTAGTAGATCTGCAAGTACCAATATTCAACACTTTATTATTGAAATTACAGCTCCATGCCATAGCCTAATGGGGTGCAAAGGTACTTAAATTATTCATTATAATTGCTAATTTTGTATTTTAATGGGAACAGTAATAAGAGACATCTTGATCCAGCCACAGCCCACTGATGCTCAGGTCAGCAGTGTTTACATGGTTTAAGTAAACGAACTCCAGGACATTGCTAAATGACCTCAACCTCATTTCTCTCCTGTTACTAAACATGCATTTGGAACTGCACTTGTAGAGATTTAAGAAAATAGATATTTTTGTCCTTTTCCTTAAATTACAAAGATCAGCATGTGAAAAATTCTGTAAATTTGTTGCTTCTTGAAAACCAACAAGATGCTCAGCATAAACCATCCTTGCCTCTAGACATCCCAATTCAAATTAAGCAAGAGTAGTATAATGCAAGACAATATGAACACTTTGGTGGTGTATTATACACTGCACTACACACCCAGCACTTTTATTGTTTTATCAAGATATTAATCTACATGCACTACCCAGACTTTGTTTCTACGGGGAATAAAAGCCACAGTTTGTACACACACAATAATTTTAAAGGAAATATACTACTGGATCTTTGTATGAAACTAGTGTCATAAACTGACTCGAACCATAGAGCGTATTTTTCCATTAAGAAATGTTTTATAAAGAACTGGTATTTGAGTAGTACTGCCTTTCTGCCATACCAGTGTACAACTGCCTTTATAACTGGGCTGGATGGGCGCTCATGGATTGCCTGAGCAAGGTAAATATTAGAATTAAGCCAAAGGCAAAGAAATACAGTGAAATGTGATTACAGCACATATAGTATAAGCATCGCTAGGCACAGCTGTAGATAGAAGAAAATTATTATAGTCTGATGGCAAAACACACACCTACACATCTGGACAAGATTGCAAGAGATTTTCAAAAGCAAAATGACAGATGTATTCTTTTCTAGGGGGAGCTACTCTAGTAAGTGAGCCTTAGTAGGTGGAGGTAAAAATTGTGGAGCATGCACACACTAGTGTGCTCAGTCACATAAATGTCACATTAACAGCTCACTGCATTTGTTAGTGGCCCAGCAAAACCACCACTCTTTGCAAGTAATATGATAATCATGAGGTGGAGTACATCTTCTTGAAGTGATTGAGAAACTGTTCTTTACTTGCTGATACTGCCAAAATTACATGGTGCAAGCAAAAGCTTTCCTCTTCTAACAAATACTGTCATGCGCAGAACAAGGAAACAATACTCCAGTCTGACCTCAAAACTAATGACAATACTGCCATCGCAAATTTTGGTCTCCTAAAACCAGATCTCTTATTCTCTGCTTAGTGCTGTTTCTATAAAGCTTTCACTTCAGAACCAATGACTTGTTTGTGCATCAGACAAGGACATTCCTAAAGACTGAATTTAAGATTGGCTTGAGCAGAAAGAAAGTGTGCTTACCTGGTGTCAGCAGCATTATAAGACTACACAGTCACCAGTGAGACAAAGTGAACAATACAATTTTAGATTGAGGATAGACCTGTGCATCTTCATTGAGATACGTTTTAAGAGCAAATAAGACTTCTTATTGTAATCTACTTCCCAACAGCATCAGTGAATGGAAGGGGTTACTAGAGTTAAAAACACTTAAAATCCAGCCAGAAAATCACCACTAAAGAAAATGAAGCAAAAGAAAGATGCATGCTTAAGGACAGATACAGTAAGAATTCAAAATGAGGGATAAAAAGGCATAAGAAGAAAAAAATCTGATGTCCCTCAAGTTGTTTCAAAGTAGCAAATATAAAATACCCGCTTTAAGAACTCTAAGGACTAAATGTTTACAACTTCACATCCTCTAAGAAGCAACACTTGCACTGAGAATGCTTTTGAACAGTAGAGTTACTCTTAGAATGACGCCCAGAAGTTTCACAATATGGCAAATTCAGTTCAGGGTGTTCAGATACACCACTGCCAATCAACTCCTTTTATGAAAAAGAGAACTTGTTATAAAAATACCACCTTCTTTCTATTTCAGTCTGCTCTTCCTGCAAAAGGCTTATATAAGTAAACACAAACAGTGCACTTCAGTCTGCATTACCTGCATTCTTTCATTTCAGTTATGCATTAATTTGCATAATATTAATTCACAACAGGAAAGTTGTATTTATAAACCAAGGAGATGGTTTATAAACCATCAGAAAAACCCCACACAGTGGATATAAATTATACCTGACACATTTAACATTTTCTTACAGTAAGATGCTATTGCTACTGCATGTAAAAAAAAAAAAGACAAACTCAAATAAATTAGTCTGTTTACAGCATTCGAGCATTCACCTAAAATTTCAGCACATTTCAGCTTATAGGGTTTCATGAATCATTCATGAATGAACACCACAAACTGCAGAAATATTTCATGTGTGTAAGTATTCGACAACTAAAAAGGACAATTAGTTCTCGGACTGTTTTGCTTTCAGGTAGCTCTCTGTCATATGTGATTGCTTACATAGATATATTTTGATCTATGAATTTCTAAACTATAACTCCTTATAAGATCATCAGTTTCCAGGATATGCCAGTATCTTCATGAGTAATCAAGAGCTATCCAGTTATTCACAATCACAAATTCTGTGACCTTCACATAGTACTTCAAGTTCTATTTTTTTCAGTTCAGGATTTAATGCATCCTCTAGCTAAGTGACAGAGCTGAGCACTAAATGTCACAGAAGGGTACACCACAATGACCGAAACAGATGAGGGGGCGGCACAGCACCTTCTGTTCTTGCTTCTTCTTTTCCCAACATATTCACACCCACCACTGGTGGATAAAAGCATTGCCTTAATCCCATCTCTATTTTATATTCTTTAAAGTACATCTAGCATGCCTCAAACTAAAAAAAAGAAAAAAAGGAAAAAACGTATGAAGGGAAGTGGGCACAATTTGATATTACTATCTTCCCATTTGAGACATCCCAGAAAGAAAATCGTATTCCTAACACAAAATGACCAACATACAACTCTAGAACTCTTTCCTTCTTAGTAGTTCATAACTGGCAATTTCTAACTACTCCTTTTGTATATGCATGATAAACAGGAGTTTAACATTTTTCTTTGTGATGGTTATCACCATGTTCACAATATATTATGCTTTAGAAGTAAACAATGTGATTATATATTTTCATCGATCAAAAAATAAGGTCAATAGGCATTTTTATATTGAAAATGAAATTAGTTAAGTAGTTAACTACAGCTTAACAAAATAGCAAAATTAGTGGGAAAATCTTAAACAGAATTCTATTTAAAATATAATTTGACATTTTCTAATTGAGACTCTTATATAAATTTCTTCCCTCATCTCTTGAAAAATTAGGACACAGTTATTTTAGGAAACTCTAGAATACATGGCTGCCAGGTATGCTTGCAGCCCCAGTGCTCTTGCAAAGCAATATAAATATAGGATACAGTATCCTATATAGCCAATAATCCAAGAAGCATGTTTTCAGACACCATGAATTTTAACTTTGAAATTTATCTTGTTGTTATCTAAAAATAAAAGGTCTGAATTGGTTTATAGTGCTATAAAATTGCACATTTTGAAGCCTTTCATTTCCCCACATTGCTTCTGATGACTGTGATGGCATTTGTGGATCACCACCTGTCACTGTCATATGGTGATGTGATGCTAATAATAAACATTATGCCTTCTGTACTGTTTGTTGAACTTGGTTATGCTATATGACTTCCTGTTCTGGAACATTAAATGTAGCATTTAAAAAAAAAAAAGGTTATTAATGTTTCAGTTGGAAGATTGCTATTATTTTAATTGCAATCTGATGTTCCTTCTCCTCAGCAGAGGTGTTTAATTCTACTCAGGAGAAATGTAGACTCTCCACAAAAGAAAAAGGTCATGCAACAATGGTGAAGAATCACTTTATTCCAATAAGTGAGGACAGAAGTAGCAGAAACACAAAATTCTGTTTGCTTTTGCATGCTCTACGACTCTAGTTCAACGTTTCTAAGTAGAAATGTCTCTACTTTCTACTAAGTAGCTTAATAAAAGAGATTTAAGCACAAAACCATACATAAACTGCAAAGCAAAGGTATCCAGCTGGTCCACAGTTAACAATTTACACTGGATACCACCACCTGTCAAAGTCACAGATAAGGAATTCTGCTATACTACTAAATGTAACTGATACATATTATTGCTTCAGGAATGGATATACAGTTTTTTAAAACCAGAATTGAAATATGCTGATCTTTCACATTGTTATTACCACATGTGCAACTGAAATACGAAATATAGCTATTCATGGATAAGAGACAAGGAGTAGAAATTCATCACACTCCCGATCCACACAGACCTCTAAAAGACAATCTCCCTGGGGAAAGAGAATTATCGAGGATAGTTGAGACTTAAAGAAATACTAAATTGATTACAAATAGTGTAAACATAATAATCCAATATGTTTAAGAAAATATCCTTATCTTTAAAGAAGGTATGCAACTAATTCAAAACTAAACACACCTATAAGTTTAACAGACATATCCAAAAGATGAAATAGCATATTTAGTTTTAAAATATGCTCTCACAGGACCCCAATTCATTCAGCTTTGAGGGGATGTATCTAGAGCTTTTCCACATAGCAAGACACCCAATAAAGACTCGAATGCAGAAAAGCCAGGTTTGGTTAGAATAAAAGCCTAGAGAAATAATTTGAAATAGTGAAAGCTCAGAGAGGCTGGGGAATGCAGAGCAGAAATGAGATGGTTTTATTTGTAACTGTCACCTGCACACCGTATCCCTGTTACTGGGTCCTTGCATCCAGCCAGCATAAGGACTAAGTAGCAAGCAGCTCCGCTGAGCGCCCTCCATTTCCCAGGACTTCGTTTCCTCCGAGAGATGCCCAGGCAGACACAATTTCCCTCTCCCTCCAGAGGGACCTACCTTAGCCAGGAACACAGACGTTTTGCAGAATATTTTGCTCTGTGGAGCACAGTTCCTGTGGAAAGCTATCAGCATATGAATTTCCAGCTGGAACCCTCCCTGAACTTGCTAAAACCATTAGTCCTCACTTGCCAGATTTTTTCAGAGGCAGGTATTGTCTCATACATATTTACATGTTTGCTGCAATACTGATTCATTGTACACAGGCCAGAACAAAAAGAGTTGAGAAAAAACTCGTCTTCTGGCAATCTTGCGACCCAATTGCAAATTTATACCTTTGGCATGTAAAATTCCACTGAAATAGGGAAGACTTCAAAGGGTGCATAGACATTCTGAGTGAAACTACAGTGATATAGAAGCAGCAGGGACTAATTCAGGTGTGATGATTTTTAAGAAAAGGTAACACCACAATTCTATGTCTGGCTAGCTCCATGATTCAAGTAATTAAGTATCACACCGTAATTTGCGTACTGAAGAAATTTTCTATCTTACATCACCAAGCACTGCCACACCCATTCAGCTGTGCTGAACTACATGTCCCTTTTAGAAAGCTCCAGGCTCTTTTTGAAAACTTATAAATAATAGTAATAGATTTATGACTGACTTTATTTTGTGGAACATTATCGTCACATTACACTCACCCACAAGTCTTTGTTTCACTTTTGACCCAGTCTAGGAAACCCTTTTTCAATCCAATTTACTACTCTGCAATTTTGATGGCCATACACAATGAACAAATGCATTAAATAATGCTGAAGAGAACTGGTATAGCTATGGTAGTCCCAAACACAAAACAACTAATAGACATATGATATGGGAATAAATCATTAGCGTGATGGAAAAGAGTGGCTGGGAAATCTTGTTTCTGGAATCAAAGACAAACAAGTATCTCTTAAAAGTAACTGATCTATGATTCAACCATGATTGCATCCAGGAGCTAAAAGAAAATGCTTAAACTGTTGCTACAGATGTGAGAAGTCTTGCCAGCCCTAGAGTAAGGAACACAGAGAACAAAACTTGGGAAGAAGAAAGGTCCTAAATGGATGCCTCTCATGTCCTGAATATTTCATGCATAGTGATGTATAAAGGCAACCATATGAAGGTCTGCATAAGAGAGATTTCTACGGTCAGAAAAGACAAAAGTCTGGAACCATCACATTACAGTCCAAGATCTTTTGGGAAATGCAAGACATCACTAGAACTACGAACATTTTCTTTTCGAAGAATATTCTACATTCTATATTTATACAGATGTTTCTATATTCATAGGACTCTTCAGAAAACTTTATATAGAAATCAAATTTTCATTCACGTGTAATTAAGAATTAGTAGACCTAAGTCTTACTAATGTATGTCATCCTGAGAAAGCGCTTTGAAAATGTCAATGACAGACATGCTAAATTATAAGTACGGAAAGTTATAATATTCCAACATTTCTATAGAACAGTCTGAAAAGAAAAAAATAGAACATACTTGCTTAGAAGAAATGTCTCGCATCTTTAACATACATTGCTAATTTATAATTAGTTGTAATCTAATATATAATTTAATGACCCTCTGGGTTCGGAAACACTCTCTACATCTGTATTCCACTGTCATCCTTTGTGCTCCAGCATTTTTACAAATTGTATCTGTAGTTCACTGTATGGTTGACATGTCATGGAAAGTTCCTACAGATATCTCTCTTGCCGTGCACTTTGAGATTCATCTGGCCGACTGTGGACATCTACAGTATAAAAAAAAATCTACACTAAAAAAACCCCTCCATCTCAGCTAGTCATCTTAAGTTCCATTTATAGGCAGCAGAAAGAAATGAGCACTTCAATTAACCGTACCTTAAGAATGCTTTTTCTTTTCCTTATCTTCAAAGGGAGCTCAAGGCGAGTAGCTCAGACATAGATATCAGACACAGATATTGCACAGTAGACATCAAAAGTAAGGTGAGAGAAAATATAGTCAGAGGTCCTGTTCCAGAATTTGTTTTGGCAAGATGGACAGGATTTTCACATTACCTAGTCTTTAAGAACAGTTATGTTCCTTCATTACATTACAGAACTGAAATGTTGTATAGACTAGGCCTGGCAACAGATACCTTGCCACGAGCTCCCATCATTGTGATGAAAGTGGACCTCCAAAGTGGGCAAAACAGACAAGATGTGGACCTGAAGTTCACACATTTTTCCCTTTAAAATAAAAAACATGCTGAAAAAATACATGTCATCTTGTAAGTCTGAAATGCTTGTGCGGCAACTGATGCAACTGAACAACGTCCAACTACAGAACAACAGCTCCTCCTACACTCCTACACTTCATACGCTTCGGGGCTTCAGCAAATTGAACTCCTCATCATGGACAGCCGTGCTGTGTCCCAGTAAAGCTCTTGTGCTATTTATAACAAAGACATACATAAAACCTACACCCAGGAGTCGCCTGAACTGTCAGACAGAGCCGCAGTCTAGCACCTACTGCTGAAGCTCTTTGTCCCATCCCTTTCACAGTCTCTCTCATTTCCTCTCATTAGCAGGTTTAGCTATTTAGTGCCACAGCCTACACAGCATCCACATTACCTGAGAAAATTTCTCTATTCTTCACGTGCAGAAGTAGAGCATCATCAGCCATTTCTTCCTACTCCAAGGCTCAATTGTCCAACAGTATATCACACAATGCTATTTTTATAAAGGAAAGAATTACCGTTTGTTCTTGTTTTCATTTGTTCAGTGTACTTACTTCAGTGCTTGTAAGTGGCACAAAAGAGGCAGCTGAGAAAAGCATAACAATACTTTATATATTTTCTTGAATGGGCATGATAAACAATATCACTCCTGCCTGTTTCTAGACATGCTGAGGTTACTCTGGGAAGTAACAGCACACTGATTATTTTTCATGTCTGCTTTTTTCACTTTCACTCTGTCAATTAATTTCCATCCCATTTTAACTAATAATTTAATGGTGTTTTAGCTGTGCTCATCACAAACCTGAGTTAAACATGTTCTTGGTATTGCACTGAAGAGAGGCAGCAGCCTATCCATGAATATGCCTATCTGAACATTATATTTCACATTTATATTCTTCCTGAAAGTTGTCAGATATAATACATTGTGTCCAATAAGTACTTTATAAACATATTCTTATTTTAACACAAGCAATCTTTTCCTGTGTGTCTGCATAAGGTGATACATGTCAGCAAACAAAATTTCTGTATCTGCTTTGTTTTCCTTATATTAGTTCTTGAAATATTGCATTTCTTACTTCATATCTCTACAGTACTTCAACCCTACTGACAGCACAGAGCAAATTCAACTCATTTTGCTCCTGTCTTGAAATCAACTTTCTCAAGGCAGTTTCATTCTTTTTCTTTTAAATACATCTAGGCAATTTTATTCCTCATCTGGGTAAGATGAAAGGAGGATTTTTGTATCATTGCCGAGTTGAAGCCTGTAACACAAATTGTCATAAATTCATGTCATAAAGACAGTATAAGTGTGACTTCCATTTCAAGATGTCAGTCAAAACATTTCCCCCAACTTCGATTTATACAGGTAGCATTAAAACACAGCATGGTTTCCCCAAATTGAGATTTAAATAATACAATTTTCGCTAGGATACCTCCATACCCATCACCTGGTATAAATTCACTTCAACATTGAACCATGTTTGTGACATGCCTTGCAAATTTTCAGGGAGTTTTTTGAGGAACTTGGACTAAGCTGTAGGCTAATGAAAGAACTAAAAAAAATTGTCATTTTTATAATTTAAATAAATATTTTTTTACTGGTATTCCAAAATTTTACAGCTTTTTATTTTTTGCATAGAAATGACTGAATAGTACCTGCTATTTTATGTCATTTGAATCAAGGTCAATCAATTAAATTTAATACAAGCCACTACTGCAGGAGCAGCTATGTTAAAAATACCTAGAAATAAATTTGGCTGACTTACTGGTCCTTGAGGTGCCATTCCTTTATGTGGGTTTGCAAGTAAGACTTGAGGCTTACTGTGAGTCCTCCTTCAGTCAGAGGACTTCTTTAAAGAATTCCCAAAATGCCCAAGTTTCTGCATAGACTGGAAAATGAAATCTGAAAGTTTATTCAGTATCTGCAGAGAACAAATATTGCATTGAAATTAATTATAGTGAAATGACTCAATTTATCTTTTTAAGTAAAAGCTGGGTTTGCATATCCTTTTTTTCTACAACTTTTAAATTTAAGAAAAACACAATAATAAACTTTACTATAAAATTTGTCAAAGACAGGTCTGAAATCTTAATTTCTGATTTTAAAAAGGATATTGCTGTAAGCACTCCATCTGTAGTAGCTAATTAGGGGCTTGCAATCCAGTTAATCAGGAACCACTTGAAATAGGGACAGTTTTTGACAGAACATGAAATTTCTAGCTATCTTGACACATGTATTTGTGTTGAAAATATTCACTGGCTTTTTATTTCTTTAAAATTCGTTGGTGAAGCAACATAATTTGATATCAGTTGTTAAAAATTCTTTCATCCAGGAATTAAAGTAGTATGACTACTAACGGACCAAACTAAAACAACACCTAATGTGCATGTTTTATGCTTATTTGATGTCACAGGATATAGTTAAAACTGTTCATAGTCTGACAACAGTTCCAAAAAGCTCAAACTGGGAGCATAAATCTACTCTGAGACCTTAGCTGTGTGGACAGCGGGTACAAAACTGCCTCTTATATCAGGGAACTTTCCTGATGTCAGATATGATGACATTATATCTTTCTTCTCCATTTTGCAAATGGTACCTAAGTATCCAGTGATACATTCTGCAAATGTAAAAAAAAAAAATCACTCAGAACTGTTTGAATTTTATCTTTTCCCTTTTCTTTTTTTTTTGCAATATGTTATTGCAAAACTTAGCCAGTTTCAGTGATAAGTTTCAGTTACCTTGAAACTTCATTTGTCACGGATAAATTGTTTCTGAGAAAGTTTCTGGGTTTTTGTCAAATTTTGTTACTACACTGATTCCATGCTGCTAAAAAATAGTAGTCTGCAGCACATCAGAACACGTGTATTGAACCACCAGTGCAGTCATTAACAGATAATTAGACTAAATTCATAGGGGTGAGATAAATGCCTTAACGGCATTTTGGGGAGAAAAAATGGAGGGAGCATGATAGAATTAACATCTGCATATATGTTTCTTTAAAGACAACATGATTCTTTTTCTTTCCTTGTGGCACACCTTACACTCTAGCAAATCACTATAAATACCGTGAATATACTGATTCCCCAGTATTTTAAAGCCATCAACTGGTTTGACTCTTATGCACAAAAATGCCAGTGGAAAACAAAGGAAACAAATAAAAACAAACAGATTCAAATACTTGAAAGACCAGTACCAGACACCGCTGGGCATACTGTATTGCTAACAGACTGTATGCATATGGAAATCGGGGGAGATACCCATATTACTACCGAGATATTATTGAATCGCGCTCAAAAATGGATTAGATAAATTTATGGAAAAGAGATCTTGTCCCTCAGTGGCTATTAAGCATGATGATTCAGATGAGCCCACTAAACTGATAATTAGATGGCAATTATTCAAACCAAAATAAAACACAGCACTTTACACTTGCTGTCTTTCTTACACTCTTTTCTTTACCTCCCTCTTTTGGCAACCCTTTGACCTAAGACAAGTGTCCTTGGGGTCTTTGGGGTCAATCTTTTTCTTCTGCCGGTTTAGTCTAGATCCAAAGGACATGTTTCATCTACAACTGTCAGCTTAGAAAGTGTATCTTCATAATGTAATACATTACATTTGTGTTTTTTCTTAATTTTCCTTATCAGCTCCATAAGTAAACAATAGTCACTGTCTTCTTAAAAGTATTTAGGGGAACACCTGGATAGTTAATAAGTGTTCTAGAAGGAGTGAATTCCTCAAAATCTGGAATATTTGTTGAATTTTCGCTGAAGTCAAGCACATGTATAGGATCTTAAATGCCTGTATAGGATCACATTAAATATCAATTCAACTACTAACATATCTTTTGTATTTCTGTAAATCTGGTCCACATCCTCAGCCAGTATATACTCATAGAGTAGCCACACACGCATAGTCTCTGCATTCTTACGTTAAGAACACCATAATTTATTTGATTCAAAACATTTTGGGCGTGCGTCATAGAAACAATGCTTTCAAACCTCAATACACAAAGCAATACAGCACATCACATACATGTACTAGTTGTTGTTGAACTCTCCTTGACTCAAAACATATTCAGCCTCCAATGACAACAGCACAAACAATGCACTATACATTAATAATCGTAATTTATACACCAGAACCAGTACAAAAATACCATATTAGTCATCCTCAAACACCTCTACAGAAAGAAAGAAAACTTCATTTCCCTTTCTATATGCTACTTCCACTACAGTTGAATTCAATGAATGAGTTGAACCCTGTAGCAGTGTGCTCCTACTGCTGATTTCTGTACAGATAATATTTAGGAGGACTGTTTCATCTTTGTACTTGAATGACTGGGCTTCTGCAACTTGTTTAGAAATTGCAATGTGATTCAGATCTTTATTTTGCAATCTGATTCCAGTGTGGATTTTTTCTGCAGATTAAGAAAGCCTTTGTTTATCCAGATTTCTTAACTCTTGATACTATGTGCAAATTAACACCCATTTTATGACCTCACTGCTAATTGTTATTTGCAAAAGGAATAGTGCTCTACGCCAGCAGTTGCTTTAGTTGCTATATGAATATTCATTAGGATTTCATACATAGCACCTTCAGTATTTACAGCTTAATTTCTTTATTTTGTGGCTTTGTTTTCGTGCTTTACCCATCTGTACAAATAACCACTGTTATCACAATCATGTAACTATCTATGTTTTAATCAGAATATCTGTTTTGTCACTACTCCTACAGTCTTCTACAGATGCCAATACAAATTGCTGTCTTCACAGCTTCTCATAAATTTTATCCAAAGAAACAGAAGTACTTCTGGCGATCTCAAAAATGGATGAGTATCTTTACAACAACGGGGAAAAATAAAGTATTAATGTGTGATTTTGATGTAACTATCAGCAGTACTCCTGCCACTAAAAGAGATTGGCCTGTTTAAGGCAAGAGTATCAAAAATGCCAATGCCAGGATGCACCAGGCAGGCAGTCATACAGGTTGTGAACAGCACCTTTTCCAGGAATGATCAGATTCTCAAACCCTATGGTGATGTTATAAAGCACAGAAATAAGGCTGGAATATCCCCAACCTTGTCTTTTAATAGTAGAAGTATATTTGCTTATATGGATGTTTTACTGTCACCAGCAACAGAAACCCAAATCTAGATTACATCATGACATTGTGATCCTTGATTTGGCACATGTATTATTAATACACTCCTCAAGTAATTTCAAATTTGATCTCAATTCACTCTTTATTTTCAAACATTGTTTCACGGAACCATTCATCTTTTATAAAGTGTTTCTTTTCTAGGATTTAGATTTATGCTTTTGTATGTTTTCCTTAGCCGTTCCAATATTTTTTCCTTATTAATAAACTTTGCTATCCACAATGAATTTTATTCTGCTAGCTTTATGAGTTTACTGTTTCTGAGTCATTTGTTTCTTTCCACTAGATATTTTTATTATTGCTTTGTCTTCCTACCTCTGTTTCAAAAGCCTCTCTGAAAGCCCGATTTATTGATACAAATATTAATGATAACTATTTCATACTGTTTTCCTTCTTACCATGAATAAACAACAAAATGCAATTGGGGAAAGCTGAGCACATCTGATAACAGAGCACCTTGATACAGAAGAAATGGTACTTACAGAACTCGACGGATTTGTAGCATATGCTACTATACACAGATGGGGAAGTCAACTATTCAAGAATAAACTTATCCAAACCTGTCTAGGTTGAAACAAGCTAAGTATTTGACCACTGCAGTTCATGGCTGCACAATACATTAATTCTACTCAATCACCAAATATTACCAAAGACACAGTAAGTAACCTTCTAGCCATATCTATACAGCAAACAGCTATGTTTTTACATAATAAAATCCCACAATACCATTTCTGTATGATTTTAACTAGGAAAAAGAAATCCTCGCTGATGGGGTACACAGCTGATTTTGACAGGCAACCATGAATAAAAGCCATCTCTATCTTGATGCATAGAGAATTTTACATCATAACTAATCCAAGACAATGAAGTACCATAAAGAGGTTTTGATGTCATAATGTCTCTGGAGTTTTCACTTCTATCCAGTCAGTAACCAGTAACATCTGTGTTCAGAGTTCAGATACCTGTTCTCTGCCTGCACAACATCATGAGTTCATGTTCTTTTCATCCTGAAGCTGCAGCTGTTGGCGGTTTTGAACAGCTATGATCAAATGTAAGGTGAATAAAACCAATTCCTGTGGTCCCTGCTACAGCTTACAGATGATGTATTGAATCTTCTTGAAACTTCTGAAGTTGCTTTCAAAGCTATACAAGAAACATTGCTGACATCTCGATTCACATGCCACCCTTTGCAACAGTTCTTGATGTGTGGTATCCTGTCTTTTGAAAGGGATCATGACTATAATAACATGTCTTTTTTCCTGTCTCTAGTTGGCAGCCCCATAGCTTCAGGAGTGGAAGCTGATAGCCCTAAGAATAGTTTACACTTCTGGGTATTTAGTGACCTGGTAATCGCAGCCTTAGAAAATTACCTCTACTGTGCCACATTGTCCTTTATAAGCTGTCGCTGTAGAAAATCCATACAGTGGCTGAGAAAATTGCGATACATAACACAAGCTGCTGTAGATGTTCATAAGAAACTTTCTCTAGAAATTCAACACAGGTTTTTCCTCATACAAAAAATATGTCATCTAGTTAGCACTGCATACAAGTTACAGTCTGTGTGCAAAACACACAATCATATGTTAAGGAACATGTACATTATGGGAACATTATATGCTATAATCTAGCACCTCGTTTTATGACATGCGCAAAACATTCTATTTCAGTTCACCATGCAGGATAAACCACCTTTTAAAAGAAGAGTATATATTCCAATGTGTTATATAAAGATGAAAAGATATACTTTTCTAGCCTGCTAAATTGTTTTGCTATTCATCTAATCTCAATGCCAGAGAAAATTGTCATGGCAGGAGAGGGTTCGTCCCGTAGGTAAAGTACACGAAGGCAACTGAGTTAACAAATGAAAATACATGAGACTCTTTCATAGGGCAAGTTGGATGGAGTGGATCAGCTATAGTATATACTGAGACACAAACCTTCCTAAAATATTGCTGTCATCCCATTGAGGTGACCATTTTAGATGCTTCCTATCTCTATCTGACTTAAGCAGAGGCATGTTGTTGAGAATTAACCTTACAGGAAGAGATGATGAAATAGCCTGAGTAGTTTGAGTAAAGACCAGGAATGAATCCTGGTAAATAAGTCTTTGGGACTGAGAAATCAAAGTGATTGGAAGCTGTGTTGGGGAAAAAAACAGTGTCTGCTGTTTGATTACTTTCATTTCCAGTGTAAGAATTTGGTAATATTTTGTGAATAAAGAGAATCACACCATAAAAAGCTCTGGAGCCAACTACTTATTCCTAAGCCAAGCTAGAAGAGGGCCACAAACACTCGTTTAGTTGTGAAGTCAGATGAAAGAATTTAAAAATTATAGGTCAATCTAAATAATTTGGAAACTTGCTCAAATATCAATAAGAGAGAAAAAAGGCTTCAGATCCTCTTATCTGCAATTTTGTCTCTGCTTTTGGAAACTCCCGAGTTATATTTTCAACTTTTCTCTGTAGTCAATTAAGCCTGAAAGGGCAATTCTTTTAAAAATGAAAGCTGAGATTCTTACATTGTGAAGTGCTTCCAGCAAGTGAAGAAATATTGCAAGACTCACAAAAAAAAAAAAATCTGAGAGGGTCATTTTATATGAAATCAGAAGGGATATGAGACTTCTATAAATTCCATTCACAGACTCAATTGTATTTCTATTCTTCCAAAAGAATTAGTTGCAAAGATAAAAAAGTAGCAGCCTCACTAATATTTTCAAGACAGTTTTCATTACCATCTAGTACTCATTTTATCTATCTAATGACACATCATGATAAGACTGTTCTATTTATTATCTCAACTGATGTGAGAATCCTAAACAATATTTTGTCAGTACTGAAGAACAAAATAGAGTGACTAATATTAATTTATTCATCCATGTTACAGCAAGACATGAGAAAAATTGAAAAGGACAAAATTTAACAAACACTTGTTTGTTTAATTGTGTGTGTTTCCTGAATTCCCTAATAAGAAAAAAATCCAGAAGTGCAATAGCAAAGAATGAGAAAAAGAAACGTAGAAGCAGAGTGTATATGCAGTTCAACTTAAATGGCAATATGGCAGGGCAAAAAAAGTAAAGCTTGTGCACCTATGGACAGCTCAATGAGTGGTGTGAGAGCACCAATCTGTAAGGTTCTGTAACGCTCTCCAGCTGATGTGATTGCTCAGTAGCTGTCAAAAATGCTATTCACAAATAAGCAGGGGAAAGGGAGAGACAAGAAAAAAAAAAGAAAAAAAAAAGAAAAATGTGAAAAAAAGATTAAACCACAGAAAGCTTAAGGGGACTGAGCATAAATCTATACAGAAATGTGAAGATTAGATACTATCCAAGCAACAACTGAACTAAGTGTGAATGGAGTTGTCCAGAAATATTTGACAACCTAACCACTTAGGAAGAAGGGGAATTGTTTAGTGTGATACCTAGGGCTATAACAGCAAACAATGGGATGAAATTACGAGGGAAGATTTAGGCCAGTATCAGCAAAACATCTCAGCAGAGTTATTGTACTGTGAAATAATCTCCCAAGGGATGTAGCTGAAACCCCATTGTATGGGAAATTGAAAACTAGCTCAAATTAGAGCTAAAAAGTTCAATGCAGCAAACAATACTGCCTCCATGGAATGATGGCCTGGATTGACTTAATAGCTTTTTTTCCAATTCCTATTACATTCCATTGTAGAATGCACAATGTAAGACAGTTTTAAAGGAAGAATGTTTTTCTCACAAAAGGTATTGTTTTAGCTAAGTATGTTTAACAGTTTAAACATCTGTCACTCCACTGGTCATTACTATAGCATCTTAATATGCCATGTGGACAGGAATATTTTCTAAAAAGTGATCCTGGCCTTCAGAATTCTGTTTGATCTCCCATTTGAATAGCTGAAGCAGATCAAACTGAAATTCCATCTGAAAAGATTATTAGGGACATTCATAATATATAGCAGCATATCAAACACAGAATAAGATTACTGCCAGTTTAAAAAATGGATGCAATGTTTATCTCACAAAGGTAAAATCCCTTTAGAAAGATGGTAAACTAATTGTAGCAGTCCTACAGAGAATATACTTTTCAAACCTACATGTGCCCAAATAGTTTGCATGTAGCAGCTTGTATTTTGTTTGTATTTTCTTTCCCATTGTGTATGTACTTTTTCTGCAATGCCTTGCTTTGTATCTGTGCAGAGCTCCCTGGGTGACTGTATGATCGATAAAGCCACATAGAAAACACTCCAAGGGGCACGATCCTTCTGCACAACACAAGCAAGTCACTGGTATGATTGTTGGATGTAGTTTTTCCTCCATAAGCTAAAATATTTCACTAAGCACAAAATAAGAAGTAGCAATAAGACTTGGTACACGTAGAATTCTTCCTACATACATATGTCTCCAATAATATGATTTTCTACTACTGTTCACATTTGCCTTCTCTTCATTCAATATTTTCTGCAGTGCTGCCTCTGGTCAAACTCTGACATGACTGCAACATGATGAGACACAGGCAGATTTCAGAAATAATTTTACACTATGCATGAGCAACTGAAAAAATAAGAAAACACAGCAATTTCATCAAAATTGTATGAACTACTACACTTCCTTTTGCTTATGGAAAAAAGGGCCTTTTGTTTGATCTGCTGACTGATTCTGAGTCCTGACCATAGCTGCAATAATCAGGAACTAAACTAAATCTACCTGAGAACAGAAAACAGTCTTGTATCTCGACAGCTGGCTGTACTCAGTAACTGGTATGGTTATAAGCACTACCACAGAAAAGCTGAGCTGGATTAAAATGTTTTTAACAGGTACTTGAATTAATCTAGAGAAACTTCCTCTCTTTTGGCAATATGTAAGGCAGTACATAAGTACATAGTGTGCATCTTTCAAATTAAAATTCAATGTAAAAAAAACCCTACAATATTTTCCTTTAATTTTGATTTTCACCTGCTTATACCACATATATGTTATGTTACAAACAGCACTACATGATAACCAAAGACCAATCCACCTGATATTCTGAATATATTTTATTCCTATTCTAGCAACAGCTGCAGCAGGCTGTTCTATGTGCACAAGAATAAATTGGTCTACCAAAGCAACACACAATTTACCTGTTTCTGAATGGATTCAGAAGGCTCCAGGCTGAATTAACAGCTGGCCATATGTTGTCCAGATTTCAAAGTCCTTCAAGAGATACACTGAGTTGCAAATTTTAAACTTAAGGTATGATTTAATAGCTCTCTTATGACCTATAGGGTGTGATACAGCCAGGAGCTGTTACAGCGCCAGGGATGAAACTAAGCACATTTTCCGTGTGTGGCAGCCATTCAGTCTGGAACAGCACTACAAACCACAGAATATCATAACAATATTAAGACCTCAGCTTCCATTAGCTACTTGTTGAAAAGCCACAAAGGCTGTGTGGACTTGCATCCCTAGTTTCCTAGGAAACTTTTCTCTGTCACCCTGGCTCTTCCAAGGTGTCTTAGAAGTATGCAGCCACAGAAAGTGTTTTTGAGCTCATGAGCTGTGACCAGTGCTGTCAGCCTCCCCAGAATCCTCCCCATGTCTGGAAACATTACTGATTCCATGCGGTATGCTCATGACATTCATCCCAAATAGTTACTGCATTCTACCACATGCATTTAAATTTTCTACGGCAAGTATGTGGCATAAGGGCTGGTACAAGGCTAATAAACATTTCATGAAATAAATCACTCACTCAGGAAATCTTGCAGCTTTCTTGGGCTAAAAGAGAGTTTTCACCATCTCCAGTAGCTACAGTTTAAGGATGCACAGAGACCTGGCAGCAGCCTTGTAATATAGGAAGATGTTTACATTCTTTTTGGCTTCGAGAAAGTGAATCCCATCTTCTTCTCAGGAACAGAGAAAACTGAAATCCATGGAAACTGCTGACATTTGCAAGAATTTGAGGAAGAGTTGTTTTCTGGTTTAACTAGAAAAAACATAGGAAGTCTGAATCCAGCAGGTAAACAACCAGTTTTCAGAGCAATGATACTTTTGCATATATGTAGCAGCTTTCACCCAAACAGAGCTCAAATTAACAATGTGGTTGCATAGATTTAATAAAGCTAAGCTTTCAGGCGTTATTTATCAGAAATCTAGGAGCAGATTTCTAGTTGCATGAGAAAATTGCCAAGAAATTTTTGATGGACACAAGCAGGAAGAATTTTAGTTTCGTGGAACATCCAAAATGCAGGAATTGCTGCATTAGAGTACCACCACGTTCAAAAGAGAGAGTGGCTCTCACAGATCAAGGCTTCTTGTAGTGGATATACTTTCAGCCAACTATTATTCTGTCCTATCCCTCCTTAATAGGATTTGTGAAGCAAAATAGGACTAGTTATTTTAATCACAAATTATTTAACTTAGTAGGATTTAAGGTAGTAGTAACACACACCAGTTTTGATATCCTTACCCATATAAAAATGTGCAGCTTTAGGTTGCTAAGACTGTACATTTATCACATTTATTCCCAGTAAAGCCTTTGGGTTCCTATAGTAACAACTGGATACTACCTTAGCACTGGTAAAGTCAATGAGCTGCCTCGGTAGGAGCAAACCTCACACCATTTTTTCTGCCATTAAAGTGTGTTATGAACATAAATGATATGCTCAAAACCTAATATAATAAGGACCAGACAAGCACCTTAGAAAGACGACATGGTTTTAACTAATTTATCCAAACTAAATATTGCTTTCACTGCTTCCCTGTTGGGGTCGATGTAGCTTGAGAATTAGCACACCTAGGCCGTTGAAGTAAAATAGCATAACTCAACAGGCCCCTGGAAAGGACAGCTAAGAATAGCAATTGAGAAAGTTCTGAGAGTATACATGATGTGGGTTAGCAAAAACAAGATGTGTTCAAGGACGTGGAGGTGGTCTGTTGCTATTGGCGTTAGTGCATAGTTACCAATTATAAGGGAATGTGGGGCGTGTGAACAGTGTGTGATTTATGTCTGTAGCCTATCCGAATAAGCGTAATCATGTGTACAGATATGGTAAATGTATATAACTACACGGGCGGGAGAATAAAGCATCCGACTGTGCATCTTACCAATGCGTGTGAGGATCGTTCCCGTCCCTTCACGGATGTTGAGACCCGGCACTTCCCTAGGAGCACTTCTTAAAATATAGCAGAAGTAACAGACTGCAATTCTTTAAATACACCTCTATACACAGGAATCTGCATTCGAATCCACAAGACTGCTAAGTATGCCAGCATACCTGCTCTTAGCATTGAGGCACTTACTAGCAGCCTTTGATACATCTGGTATCACAGATATTTGATAGAAGAGAAAAGAAAGAATTTTGCCACACAGTACTGTCACAAAGTGACTGATAGAAAGCATTATCCCAATGTTTGCTGTAACTATATTTCCATCCCAATTAAAGTTCCCTAAATACGCAGAGGAATTTCAAAGCAGTTTGCAGTGATTTAACTGTGCAGCTTGCACTGACATTTCTGGGAGTCAGGATGATAAATCCCTTCACATTGCTCTGAAAGTTCCTCGGCATGTTGGAGGCATGTGTCAAAGTCAGGAGAGTTCTCCTAATGAGCCCTGCTCCCTTTGATGTTTCCTCTGGATAGTGTTTCTGGCACTGAATGAATATTTTAGATGTCTTATGCAAAAAAAGTCAAACAGTTTTCACCTTTTATAACCATACATCTTACTTTAAAGGCCTTAACTTCTAAATACAGGGGATGAAAGGTGATTCTTTTATGTCCTTTCTGCCATTGAGAAGTAATGCTTTTGTTATTAAAAATGAATAATGTTTCACATTTTGTAACCTTGGTATACATTAGTCAACCAATGCCATTGAGGTTAGAAATCAATATATAAAGTTAAGCAGTGTTAATGTAGTGGATAGCTCATTTCTCAATTAAAAGTGTTTTAAAACTGAGCACATTCATTTTCATGTAGTAATTTGAAAAAGCCTATGGAGAAAATATCTGGAATTTTGAAGAGATTCACCCAAGATTTTGCTGAGCCAGACCTCTGAACGCAAATTTCAACTGACATGTCTGATTTTAGTATCCTTAAGCACAGTGGTTGCAGTTCACAGCAAACAGTAAAATTTTAAGAGAGAAAGAACACTAGCATTATTGAAAATCAGTGCCTAATAGCCTTCATCAGGATGCACTTGCAAAGATTGGAGCAAAAACTATTGTGCCCTCTTTATGCAATTAGGGAGACATCAGAAATTCAGAAATTCATAGCAAAGGAAAAAGTTGCATATACATAAATTTAAATGTCCTAAAGAGCAGAAAAATTATTTCTACTATTGCTACTATCAGATCAGAGTGAGCTTCAGAAAAATCCTAAGCAGGTTGCAGGTATGTTACAATGGGAAAACAAAATCTAAGAAATCAGAAAGCACATGCTAGAGCATGACTGGGGAAGATTATCAGATAGGTTTTTAAAGCACAAAAGGCTGATTTAGCACTCTGATCCTCTAGCTCTAAGGGCAAATCTCCTTCCCCGGCTACAGAACCAGAGCCTCCAGAGACACAGCCATGCCAACACCAAGCAGCACAACAGTGTAACAGCATTGGTAGCTTCTGACTTCTGCCCAGGTCTCCATGTCAGTAAATTACATCCTAATTCCGAGTCCTGTTCAAGAAACACAACCACTAACCTAAGGAAGATTTGATCAAATAGTACATGCAGGATCTGACCTGATGCTTTAGAGTGAGATCTCCTGGAGACTACACGAAAACCCCCCTAGCTATGACAGAAGCTAAGGAAATGGAAACCTCGTGTTATTATCTCTTTGCAGTTTTTGTTCTCTACTATTTCGGGCAGAGGTCTCAAAGAAGGTTTCTTTGCTTACTTTTCATGAGCAGGTGTAAGGACCATTTCACTATAGTACATACATGAGAGTTTTTTCCAGTGTTATAGATACCTCCCATGAGAAGGCTTCCACAGCTGCTGCTGAACACAAGAAATCCGAGGAATAAGAGCTGCTCTGAGCACTACCAGTCTCATCCCACCAGCTCACTGGTGTAGGCCAAACTTCCAAAAAGCACAGTCAAGGACATGACAGCCACCGCTGCGCAGTCACGTCTTCCTTGAAAGCTACTGGGACTCATTCATTCTTGCTGATTTTATTTCAGATGTTACATTCACAGGGATACACCAAACACAGGAGCTCGCTGAGACTCTCCATCAAGTTTGGAAAGTACGGTAAAATGTTAGATGATGATTTTGATTTTCAGTTATGAGGTGAATTTTTGAATGTCAAACATTCCAGCACTGGTGAGATGTTACGAAAGCTAGATTTTAATGTGTAGTGTATTCCCTGAGTATGTTTTGGGTCATATGTGACAGACAAGCAGAGAGAAAAACTGTTCTTCTCCATCACTCTGACAGATGTTGTTAGATATACCTTTCAATGTTTTAGGTACCATCTGAACTAAGTGTCATTACCTATATCAGCAACCTTACACTCCCCATTTTACATCATTAGGCTCATGTTTCAGTGTCTCACTGCATCTGCCTGCCTAACGAGGAGAGCAAATGATCCAGAACGCTTTTAATGTCTTCCTCTCACGCAGAACCAAGACTGCTTACAAACACCAACTGTAAACTGAATTTATATTTGGCAAGTTTCCAGCAATACACAGCACCGCCAATAAAGAACAAGAAAAAATAATGCTGTACTCAGCAGAAACTACGAGGAAGGTTAATGTAAAATGCAAGTTTATACAACTGTCCAACCTGGAGTTTGACAAGAACACAGGAGTCCCAAATTAAACAGAATTTCCAAAATATTCTGTATCATCTGACATCTGAAACAAGAAGCTTAAGCACTGCAGCATCATTGCAGTGCAATCATGAGACTGAGGCACTGAGTAATAATGAATTTTAGTATTTCTGCAGTAGCAGACAATTGGACAGCAGTAAATAAACATAAGAGTGGAAGACATTCCCTGCAAGGTATCACAGCTACTGCCTTGGAGTCTAACAAATTTCAAGACATTAGAAACTGAAATTAAATTTAAATAACCATTTTTCACAAGGCCCCATGTAGAGCCAAATGTACACATTTGGGTGTGATTCCTTTATGACACATTCAGAATAAATTAGCTTTGAATGAGAGTATTTGGGAATTCTTTGCATCGCAGTATCTATAGTGGGAAAGTCCCCTTACCCTGGATGACCCTTCAGTATTGTATCAAAAGACCTGACTTTCCTCAGTATGCTTTATGTATAATACACACAAAACTGTAAGAACATCAAGCTGGCACAGCTAAACTCAAGAGCTACACAATGAAAATATGACGATTTTCAACATACATGAAATAAAAAAACTATGATTGTCAGCATACATTTTACTTGCCACTCATTCCCTCCTTTCAGCCATCCATTCTGATGCAGTCTATAAATACATGATCTGCTATTTTTCCCCCAAGATTTTGATTCATTCAGTACACAAACACCTGCTGAATAAATAAATATTCAGCCTTAGCAGTTAACATTTGGCAACATTTGACACAACTGACAATGGGGTTAAGCTCAAAATAGAGCAGCAGCTCAACCTGAAATCCATTAAAATTATTGTATTGTAACTAGTACCAAGAAGACAGTAAGCTTTTAAAAACAGCCTGAGACAAGCTGCATATGCAACAGATAGATAGTATACATGAAGTCATACTGCTTATCAGAATGAAGATTTTTCTTCTACTAAAGCCAACAACATTCATTAAGGTGAATATTATCATGGAAAAAAAAATGCAAGGTTAGAAAATCAAGAAACTACAGTAAACAAGAGTTAAATTGCTCTTACCTGCAACCTCTAATTATGTCAGCCTTTGAGTGTACAACTGAATGAAGAGTGTTCACTTAAACTTGAAATATCTCTCCACAAGTTTCAATTGTTTCTTTTGTCAACCTTTGCCTTGCTTGGTTGATAGAACCTAAACGATTTTATGCTTCCCTCTCCGTTGCATGAGTTCACCGCTAAACAATGCACAGAAATATTCCATAAAAGCAGCACTAGCTACTGTGCTGTACTAAAAGGTTGCTCCAGGATCCTAAGCCTTTTATTTATTAAGAAGTGCCAACTTCCTTCACTGCTTTTGTTACTAGTCAAGTAAAAAGAAATCCTGCAGAGCAAATATCTAAGAATCACAGAATCACAGAATGGTAGGGGTTGGAAGGGACCTCTGTGGGTCATCTAGTCCAACCCTCCTGCCGAAGCAGGGTCACCTACAGCAGGCTGCACAGGACCTTGTCCAGGTG
>Ga0065711_1002686_pt1 | contig 32179 bp, 27 predicted proteins | sample Hoacrofraction12_FD_59098 | JGI IMG/M metagenome (GOLD analysis project Ga0065711, IMG submission 59098) | Hoatzin crop microbial communities from Cojedes, Venezuela - Epithelial fraction 12 v2 (version 2) | ecosystem: Host-associated > Birds > Digestive system > Esophagus > Crop | place... | reverse complement strand
TTGTTTTTTTTTTTTTTTTTTTGAGGAAAATCTGAACTTTGTACATTTAGGTATGCTTCTTGTGATCAGTAATTGTAATGCTTGTTATGGCGTTCTGCTCTGAGCGACTCCAAGGGGCTGCTGTCTCCAGTGAGATGAGAATTACTTCAATCTAGGTATTTCCTTGAGAGGAATCTGGAGTCAAGTTTTTAATTCAAATGGGTAAGCTTCATAGCTGTCATAGTATTCCTTTACAAAGGAAATTATTTAATTTTTTTCTCCTGTAGCTAAGCTCTCAAGTCCGGTCTTTAAAGGCGGTAAGAGGCTTGGGCAGAGTGCTTTTATTCTCTATTTTGAGGTAAGCAGGATGTGTGCAGTGCTGTGAAGGCTGTCAGTACAAAAGTGTGTCCAGTTTTACCCAGTACAATTTCTTTTCTTCTGGCGAAAGCTTTCCCCACCCATGTTTTATTGCCCAAATATTGGCTGTATTTAGAACAGCTATATTCAGGAGAAAACCCGCTTTTCTACTTGGAAAGCATGCTTTTATTAAAACCTATACAACAAGTGAATCTCTGCATCTTAGCGTAACAAACCCCAGGCAGTTTTCTAGGTATTCACTGATAAGTTTTTTTTATTTTAGTATTCACAAGTTTGGGTTGTATTGAAGACAGATTTCCAGAACGACCATGGGAGTTGAAAGGAGTGTCTTGTTTTGAAGTGTCAGAGTTATAAGCAGTGTGTCCAGTAGGCTAATTGGGTCAGTCATGGACTGCAAGGAGGTACTCTTGCTTCCAGGATAAAAACAACTTGAAATACCACTGAACAAGCTAAACATTGAACTTTGTGTGTACTTGATTGTTCAAAGTAAAATTTCAGGAAGGTATGCACACGTTTTTCCTATCTTCAGTCTGTAAACGTTGTGCTCACATAAACAGCAAAATTAAAGATGTTGTTTGTTATATTTGCTATTGCTTAATGTAAATATGTCATTATTTTTAGTTATCTACTAGCAGATAGATCTACAGATAGAGATGTCTATTTAGACAAGAGTACCAGAATATAGTGTTAAAATCAAGTGTGAAAGGAAGCCCGGGGTAAGTGAAGCAGAGTCCCTGGTGACAAAGGAAACGGAGAAGGTGGAGGTACTCTAAAGCCACCTTTGCCTTCTCTTCCTCTGTCTTTGCTGTTAAGGCCAGATTTCAGGAGTCCTGGGACCCTGAGACCAGAGGGTCGGTCTGGAGCACAGATGACTTAACCCATAGTGAAGGAGGATCAGGTTAGGAGCACGTAAACAATCTGGACATAGAGAGGTTCCATGGGGACTGATGAGTTGCACCCATGAGTGCTGAGGGAGCTGGCTCATGTTGTTGCGAGGCCACTCTTGATTGTCTTCGAAAGGTCATGGTTATCAGAAGAGGGTTCTGGAGCTGGTAAGAAAACAAATGTCATTCACATCTACAAGAAGGGCAAGCAGGGAGATCTGGGGATTAGGACAAGAAGTAATGGACACAAACTGAAACACATGAAATTTCACCTGAATGCAGGAAAACACTGCGAAGGTCATCAAACACTGGATCAGGTTGCCCTAAGAGGTTGTGAAGTCTCCGTCTGTGGAGATCTTCAGAACCCAACTGGACACGGTCCTGGGTGAGCTGTTCTACCTGACCGTGCTTCAGCAGGGAATTTGAACCAGATGGTCACAGGAGGTCCCTTCCAGCCTAAAGAATTGTGTGATTCTGTGAGAGCCGTGGACTGCACTTTCTACATAGTAAACTAAGAGACAATCATCAAGCATTTAATGGATGGGTGAAAGAAGTCATGATGTAGAATTCAAGAGTGGCAGAAGCTTTAAGGGTAATAAGAAGGTGAGTGAATTAATCATGGGGTGTTAGTTTACTAAATTGCAAGAAGTACAAGTGTCATGGAAGCATAAATTTTCTTCAGAGCGTTAATTCAGAGCGTTGAAGTCCTAAAAGATAATGCTGTAGAAAGGCAGGAGTTGTTGCTTTCTGCCTATGATTGTGTGCTATAAAACAGTTGAGAGCATGAAATACCGTGAAGCGTTAATCCAAACCTTAGTACGTTGATGTTCTTGTGAATGCTTTATGTGTATTTTCAAATAGCGCTATGGAAAAGTGATAGCATTGCATACCTTCATTAAATCAGCTACTGTAACTAAATAGCTGTATGCCTCTTGAAACAGTATTTCATAATTATTTAGAAGTATTTTATTCAAACTATCAACTGTGTAGAAAAACGTATAGCCAGCAGCCTGCTTTGCTGTTTCAGCACCTTTTTTTAAAGCACTTCCTTTCTTTCTGTATAAATGATCAGTGCAACGCGTAATGTCTCTTGTCTGTTAAGTAGAGCTTTGTGCTTAAACGTGAGAACCATTATACTGAGCCGTTATATTTGTTGTAATTAAAAATGTAATTTTAAGTGGTCTGTTTATGGGGAGTTCTGGGAGTAGTGGACTGTACTGACAAGTTGTGCTGTTCAACTCCTTGTAAATTGCAGATGCGCATCTATCTGTTTTTTTTTACTTTTGGCTAGATAATAATATAATTTATTACTGTAGGTTTAGCTGATGTTTGCCTTTATTCAGCAGCGGTACATGCTGGATGCCACTAAAATGAATTTGTAATGTCAAGGAATAAAACTACTGGAAGTCGATGCAAGCAAAGGTTTGGGATCAGCACGTATCTGCCTTGTGTTTGTCTCGTTAAGCTCCTACAAGCCACCCAATTATGTAACACAAATAAATGAAAATTACTTCAAAATCCTACTTGTTTTGTTAAAACTCTGGTGAATTTAAATCAGTTGAGATGCGTATTCAGGACTTTTTTTTGTGAATAAAAGTTGCTGTGAGTGCAGAAGCCCAGTGAGTGCTTCTGGAAGTTGGCTAGTTGTATTTTCGTTCTGTAGGTACGATTTGATACATTCCTGATCACACGAAGGAGGATTAGAGTAGATAGGGAAGACTTGAAATTTTTGCTTTAAGGTGCTGCGGTGAGCAAGGCAGTCTTGGATGTTTTTGAAGAACATAAACCAAGTAGCTTTTGGGCCTAAATTGTATAAAATTTGCTCATGAAATAGTATAAATTTCTTCTATGATAGAATTCCCCACAAGGAAGATAAAAAAGAATCAGTAAAATGTTTGCTGTAAAACTTTCTTTGACCGAGGTGACCTGCTCTAGAATTTTAATAAAACTACTCCTAAGCATATTGGCAAAGCTGGATGCAGAGATGTCACCAAGCCTCGGAGCCTGTAGGCGCAGTAAGGCAGGGGACTGTTTCGGCTTGCGGCTAGCTTCTGGTGAAGGAGCGAGCTTTCGCCTCTGGAGATGAGCACATAAATTGCAGAATCGCATTGTGACATCAGCAAGTACGTCTTGATGATAGGAGACATCTCATTAAACAAATTGAGCTGATAAACACTTTGTCTAGAGGAGAGGAGGAGGAATATGGAGGAAAGTTGGAAATTCAAAGACAAATTCAAAGGTTTGTGGGGACAAAGCTGTGAAAACTCTCTAGTATTTGGGGGCCAGGCAAGAAGAAGAGCCACGAAGGAAAGAGCTCTGAATGTTGCTCATTGAGTAGGTGTCTTCAGAAAGGATTGCAGTTGATCGAAAGGTCCATGAGGTGGATGGACAGGCAGACATACGGATCAGCAAGGAAAGCTTTACGCCAAAAGTCATGGAGCCAAAGGAAGCCAAGAAGTCAAAATGAGAATTGCTGAAAGTCAAGTAGAAGTTTTCCTTTTCTTTACTCTGGTATGTTTAAAATCAGTTAGATGTGTTGGGGGTTTTTGGGGGTTTTTTTTGGTTTTTTTCCACTTACCCAAGAAGGATGTTTTGGGGGGAGCAAAAGGCAATCCAGACAGCTCTGGAACTGTTGAAGTAGAATCGGTGGCAAAGATGTAACAGATCTTAAGAGAAGATCTGTTACTGACATAGAAAGGAAGGGAAAATAAGAGACAAAATACACATTTACCAAAGGGAAATAACAGCAGAGAATAAATCATTTGATTCCCCCAGCATAGGAACATAGCTACTTAAAAACAACAGAAGTGCAGTAGGCCTAATCTTGACAGTGGCTGCTAAAACACTTGGCATCTTTAGAGAATTACTGGTTAAACTGGAGAAGGTGGGGATGTGTTGCGAGTAGAAAATGGAGATTATTAGTCTGGAAGGTGGTTAGTAATGGGATTTCTCAGAAAGCAGTCTTGGAACTAACGTTAATATTTTTATTTCTGAAAGATGCATGTGGAAGAAGATTTAGTGATACTATTGCAAAAGAAATGTTTCGGTGTCATACATGAGAAAATAAATTACTCCTGCTAGCTGATGAGTGGTCTGGAAGTGCAAGCTACTTCTGACAGACTAATGAACGTTTTGGCATTGTAGATCTTCTATCTAGAAATAGCAGGGAATAAAATAACTGGGAAGTATTAGTTGATCACCAGAGTGAAATCCTCCCAAAATGGAGCATTTAGTGCCCAGAGAGCTGATGGGTTGATCAGGGAAACAACATTTCTCATAAAAGACTGAAAGAGTGGATTTTGTTTGTGTGGAACATGAAGATAGAAAAGCGGACAAGACTGTTGTCTTAAAATGATCTCTGGTAAAACATCGTTGGCCCCAAAGTGAACACATTTAAGTGACGCAAGTAGAAATTGAACTTGGAGATTACAAGAAGGTTCCTAAATCTCCAAAATGTGAACCTCTGCCACGGCCTTGCAGGTGAGGGGCAGGGGTGTGGTGGTGGTGGTGGGATTTTGGGGTGGTGTTTCTTTTTTGATTGTTTTGAATCAAGTCAAACAATTTATGAAAGGCGTTACAGCTTACCTGCAAAGCTGGTAACTACCTGGTGACCCAGGAAATACTTACGGGTTTGTGTTTGGATGTTTATGCTGACTTCTACACTGTTATAAGTGCGTTTTTGAAGACATCAACAAATCCTACTTTAAGGTTGAAGGGCAGTCTGTAACTAGGAAAACTGAATTTGGGTGAACTGTTAGGAACAGCATAGATAAAATCTTTCAATTTTTGATGTAAATATTTCACATCATTATCGGTATCAATGAGCAAGCTAGTATTTAATGCTGTTTTTCATCTTCATATATTGGGAAAGAACATGTCACTTAACTGTTTACTAATATCATTTTGTATGTGGAATGGGGGAGAAGTAATTTGTTAAAAACCTATAATGCATTATTACCAAAGGTGGGAGTTGGAAGTGAGGGGCTTTCCCCATGTTCCTATCAGTTACTCCATTGTGAAGGAAGTTCCTTGGGGAATCTGTTTGGCAATGACAGTGAGATGCGATCACCAACAAAGGATGGCGCAGAATCCTTTTTCTGGGATTTTTATCACACAGTGTGCTTGGATACCAGTAACTTACAGGATCATCTGTAGGGTTATACAACTTGGGCAGAGATTTGGGTGTCTTATCCCCATCCGTTGCTCTCTTGCTGTGGTAGGATACAGCTGTTCATGGCCAAGATGATGTTCAAAACTGAAATGGCTATGAGCTAGTGTTGAGATACCTGGATTTTAAATGGGCTGGTTAAGGTCAAAATAGCAAGTCTTGCCCTGAGTTCTCTACTTGTGGAAAACCAGCATTATAGAATCATAGGCTGGAAAAGACCTCTAAGATTGAGTCCAGCCATCAACCCAACACCACCATTCCTACTAAACCATATCCTGAAGTGCCACATCTACATGTTTTTTTAAACATCTTCAGGGATGGGGACTCAACCACGTCCCTGGGCAGCCTGTTCCAATGCCTGACCACTTTTTCAGTGATTTCTCCTAATATCCAATCTAAACCTCCCCTGATGCAACTTGAGGCCGTTGCCTCTCGTCTTATCGCTAGGTACCTGGCAGAAGAGACCAACGAAGAAGAGACCAATCTAACTGTCTCTTCTGTCACTGGGGTGGCCGTGCCCACAGCTCTGTCATCGTCGCTAATTCGGTGGGATGGCAGAGCCGTCGATGAAAAGAATTTTGATGGCTCGCTGTAGGGTGGGCAGTGAGATGACTCACATATGTTGACGAGGTTCTGGGCCATCATCTTGTATCAAGGTTGCAGCAAAGGACACGTGGACTTTTGGCAAAAGTAGGAAAGACCATCCTATCCCTCTGTAGGGTAGCTAGCAGGGAAGCAGAATGTAACAGCAGTCAGATTAAGCCACCAAAGGGTTTATCTTGACATTAGGAGCCCATTATTTTTAAGTGTTATGAAAACTGACTTTCTTCTTTTTGCAAGAGAGGTTGAGAGAAGACCTCCCAGAGGTCCGTAATTCCAGGGTCAAGAAGAAGAAGACGACTTGAGAATTCACTGAGCTCATGTCAGATATGGGAATAATTTGCCAAGAATTAGATGTAAACGTTGAAGTATTTCATTTTTTTTTTATTTTGGAGGGTTTGTAACGTGGGAACCTCTTGCGGCCTTTTTTCAGATATTATCGGATTTCATATACTTTAATTAGTCTAAGTGCAGTATGCATAAAGACAAGACATTTTTAGGGGTGAACCACTTGCGGGAAGCAAAATCCAGCAAGGATGAGGAAGGAGCTTGCTTCAGTCTCTGGAAATGCTCGATGCTTTCTCTGCTGTCTCTCACAAGAAAAAGCTGCTGAGACTTCTATTTTGACACTTTTTTTTCTTTCCAGATAAAACATGATTTCTCCAGTCGAAAAGACAACCAGGGTGTTTTGACTGCAGCATTGATTGTGTGAAGGATTTGTTATATCAATGCTGCTGGAATAATTTGGGGGACCTTGGGAAATCACTTAATGGAATTTGGTCCGTGTCTGCATAATCTGACTTTTTGCTAGAGTAATTGAAGATGTGGCTTAATAAACTTTTTATAAAGATTCCCAGTTGGTTGCTGCATTTCAGAGGGTTGTGTCTGAGCACAGCAGTAATACATCTCATAATTGTCTTTTTTTCCTCCCCACCTCACTTAAATATTTTCCCTGGGGACGAATCTAATGTACTGTAATGCTAGTACCTTTTACAAAGTGACCCTACTCATCATGATTTGTTCTCTGAAGGTCCCTTGACAATGTATAAATGCACTGAGAATACTTAAGCTTCCTCTCCATCACTCTTTTGAAAAATCTATTTGAAAACCGGCGTTAGATACTGCCATTACTTTTCTGAGTTCTCTCATGCTGACTCTCTGTTCAGTGTCACAACATAGGTGCAACAGATAAGTTTTATTAGCTAAACAGCTTATGTATTTTCATGAAGATTAGATACGGTGTGCTTAGATCAAGTACTATAGTGAAGGTTTCAAATATAGTTATGGTTTGTGACGTATAAATGTTGAGAATTTTCTGGGGCTGGGGTTGCCTGTATTAACTCTCTTGCACAAGTTCAATGGCCATTTTCATCTCATCCTCCCAAATCGCTGGGAAAGGTTTATTATGGTTGTTCGGTCTTTTTGCAGCTCGGTAAATAGATGCAGTATTTAGGTTTATGGTATGTCTAGAGATAGGAAAACATTATCCCGTTGCAGAAGAGACCAGAGCTGTTAGCTGGAAGTGGCTGGCGGAGAGAAGGTTTTTTCTGGAAAAAGACTTCCTTAAAAACAAACCCAATAAACCAACAGCTTCGTGCATATTCTTATTACTTGAAGACTTATTTTCATAAAGCTTATGACCATATCGTACTTTGTATGTTTTAATAGTGTTACTAAGACTTGTTGAACTTTGTATTCTGATTTTGACGCTTTAATCTGAAATAAACTATTGGAATTTTAAGTGAGTATTCATGTTAAGGTGTTTTAAGCCAGTCGTAATTTATTACGGCGATTTGCTTTCAAAGTGATTGTGTTTATGTCCTGTTAAACTGCATTTGGAAAATACACCTTCAGTCTAAATTTCCCTCCACCTTCTGTAGATTGAAACAAGAACAAACGTATGTACATGACGAGTTTGGCAAACTTCTGGAACGCGAAAGGATTTCTTCAAATGAGCATTTGACTCGAGCCATCCTACGAGAGCGAGCTGCAACGGAAGAGGAGCGTCAGAAGGCGCAGCGTTTTGTAAGTTCAGAAACTTTCATAGGAGTCTTGGACTTTTTCAAACAACCGTGTCGTCAGACTTGTTTCAAAGTGTTGGTAGAAGAGGAAACCAGATCTCTCCTTGTTATTTTTTTTTCCCTTTATTGTTAGTTAGTATGTCACTTTATTTCTTTTTTTTTTGTCAAATATCCCTGTCTTGAGAATGCATCATTAGAAAAAGCCTCACCTTGCTGAAGGTTGCAGATGTATTATATCATGTTATGCATGTGGATAATATTAAAGGTCTTTTTTTCAGAGGGTGGCAAAGTAATATGATAGTCTAGGTCTATTTACTAAATTTGATTATTCTGTGTTGAGAAGTCACAGAATACAGGAGAGCTTTTCTAGAAATTAATGACTTCGTATTTAAAGGAAATCTATAATATTTCTGGGCTAGAAATCGGGCTAACAGAATTCAAAAAATGTCGTTTTTGAAGTCCTTTATGTGCTAGAGAGCAACAGCAAGTAGTCCAATTTTTGATGCTTGGCTCAAACCTTGGAACCAGCTTAGTGAAAATTTCTGTATCAAAGAATGGTATTTCATTAGAGCTGACGTATAAAAACTTCCTGACAAGGAATTTGTCAAATATGACTGGTTGTTTTCCGCTGAAAACTGACACCATATATTTCAGTCCGTTGTAGATGTTTGGCAGATTTATAACTTCTTACATGTAGTGGTTGCTTGCTGTATTGAGTCTGTATTGACTCTTCTTTGTAACAATAATCGTTGTTCTCTGAGGTATGAATATGCTTTTTTTTTTTTTAAATACTTGAGTCTAAATAGTGAAAAAATTGGTATTTTTGAGGAGAAAAAGTTTAAAGTACTTATGTGAGCTTTGCTATTAAAATAAATGGAATTACTTATTTCAGCATCTCTATAAATATTCATTTGGCCCTCTGTATCTGAAATAAAATAAAATCAAAGTTTTCTAAGGCTTATTGGTTGGTGACATAGTAAACTTCAATAAGCAATAGCCTGATCTGTGCTGTGTAAGTAACAATCTATTGCCTGTGTTATTTTTCCAAATCACGATTTAAACCCAAACAAATTTCACCTAAGTACACCTGAGTAATAGTATGTTTTTCAGACATTTCCCAATGCTTTTCCACCTCTATGGTAATGTTATTGTTGAAGAATAATTGCAGTATGGTAAGCAAACGTTTAATATTTTGTCATTTTAAAATACGGGAACAAAGGAAAATGGAGTGGAGTTGTGACCAATGTACAGCCTTAGCCTTACGCCATTAACCCTTGGATTCTTAATATTGTGCAGGAGAGATAAGGGTTTAATGGCCTCAACCTAATGAGGAGCTGAAGATTTATAGTGGGGAATATTATTTGCATAATTACCGGGGGGTTTGCAGCTTTCACTTACTGTAGTTAGCACTTGCTTTTGAGAAGCACATGAAGCCTTGCTCATCAGCCAAATGCTGGAGAGATTTCTTATTGCGGGTATCAAACTAGTTTATTTAGCCATTATGTCAATTTTAATTGTGAATTTTTACTTACTCTAGAATATTTAAGTTAGCACTGCTTACGTGAAGCGATCGGGAATTGCTGTTAGCTAATTTTGGACTCTTATAAATGCTTATAAATATCTTCAGGGTGGATGTCAGGAGGATGGGGCCAGACTCTTTGCAGTGGTGCCCAGCGACAGGACAAGGGGCAACGGGCACAAACTGAAGCAGAGGAAGCTCCAGCTGAAGATGAGGAAGAACTTCTTCCCTCTGAGGGTGATGGAGCCCTGGAACAGGCTGCCCAGGGAGGTGGTGGAGTCTCCTTCTCTGGAGATATTCAAGCCCCACCTGGACAAGGTCCTGTGCAGCCTGCACTGGGTGACCCTGCTTTGGCAGGGGGGTTGGACTGGGTGACCCACAGAGGTCCCTTCCAACCCCGAACATTCTGTGATTTTATGAACCTTATCAGACTGGGGAGTGGTGTTTCAAGGTGCGTGGTCTCGCTGCATATTGAGTTGGAATTAACAACGTGCAAATGGTTCTCATGAGACAAAGGGAACGCCTTGGAATCGTACAGCATGTCCCCGCACGTGGAGGACAGCGTGACCTGCCTTCCCATGGTGACATTCTGGTGGCTGACATTTTATAGCTGGCTACCAAAAACGTGCTTTGGGGAAGCACGGACGTGTCAGGACGTAGATGCTGCACATCAGAAGAGAAATCTGAGCTCTACTAGTGAGTTGTGCATCTCCGTGTAGTTATCTCTAGTTTTGATCATCTTACTGTTCCAATCAGTGAAATTTTAAGCTATCATGAGGTTCTTTGGTGAAAATAGCTGTGCACATTTGCTATTACTACTGCAAATTTGTCGTTTCCACTATGATTTGTTCATTCTTTAAAGTGTACTGTCAGATAACTAAGCAGCCAGTAGGCTTTGCTTAAAATGGGTGTAAATATGAAAACATTGAGCAATTCTCAGCTTCCTTGCGAGTTCTTCTGTAAGTTATCTTCTTTATTTTCCTGTAACTGGTCAGTTTTTTTTTGCTTGGCTTCCTTGCTTATGCTACCTGTTTCTTTGTTTCACGTATCCAAGCTGAATGTATAAAATCTGTAACACGGGGGGATACATCCGTGTGTACCATTTGTCAGGCAGAATGAGTAATTCCTTGTTCTAGTAAACTGCTACAGGAGGTTTATGTTTTATGTAGCCCGTATTTGATCTGGCCTGTCAGATTCCTTTTGGAGAAGAAAGAGGGTTGCTGAATTTTCAGTAGCATTATCTACAAAATTAATTCCTTTGCTGCTGCTAAATTGTGTAAGTAGTGCACAGGAAAAGAAATTATGGTTAGAAAGGAAGAATTTTATTTTTTCTTTATACAGGCTGCTAATTCAGTTTTGATAAGTAGACATAAAATTGTTAAATGGAAGTAATATTTCCCATTCTTAAACAATTTTGACAGCAGCTGCTGCTTATAATTTCAGAGAGAAGAAACTTTTAAGTGTTAACAGCCCAAAAGTTAGCGTTAACTCTGCATACAAACAAAAAAACCACTGATAAAATAAATCTAAAATGAACAGTGAAAAGAGTAAAAGCTTTGCAGGTGCCAGGAACTACAGAAAAACGTCATTTGTCTCTTTAAGCGAAAGTATTCCACTTTTTGGCAAAAGAAACCTAAAAGAAGTCGGCAAAGCTTGGACAGCAAGGTAAGGCAAAGAAGTGTGGCATCCTTAAAAATCACCTGAAATAATTTTGAAGTGAGCAGGATGAGGAGCGTTATGACACTTGGCAGGCTGAACGTTACAAAACCAACCCCCCAAAACCCATAAAGTGTGACAAAAAGGGTTTTAAAAGAAGAGAAAGTTTGTGCTTTACACACGTAAGGTGTAAAAGCTGACACACGCGCGCGTGTATGCGCACTCGCACCCCCTAACCGTGGAACAGGGATCCCACCAGGACTGTGGACCCAGGAGAAGATCGGGGAGTACGAGCAGCGTGCAGAAGAGATGAGGCCAGGCCAGCAAAACACCCTGCATTCAGTTTTTCACCCGTCTCTTCAGAGTGGAGGAACTCCTGAACGTTCCCAGGCCAAAACTTTGCAGAGAACTCTTCAAACAAAGTCTGAGATGTGAAGTTTCGGTAGAAGACTTTAAGGGAAATCGACAGTTTTACCAATAACAGCTCTTCAAGCCTGGATGGTGTTCATAAAAGCTCTGAAAGAAACTTGGCGGTGATAGATGAGCTAATGATAGCTGAACTACTGATGTGCTGTGTAAGCTGTTAGGGAAAGCTCCCTCGGTACAAGTGGACTGGAAGGTGGCTGATGGGATGTCAAGTTCTTCAAAAACAATTTTGGAGGAGATCCAGAAGTTTACAAACCAATAATTCTGAGCTTTGTACCAACCAAGGCAGAAATTACAAATTAGAGTGGAGTTTCCAGACCCTGACCAAAGCCCTAGAAATCCCTCGTGGAGTCGGTGTGAGGATTTTTTCAATGGTTGATGCTTAATTCAGCAGAAATAAATCCAGCTGCTGTTGATTCCTTTCGTTGTGCTTTCAGATGTCATTGACTTTGAGGAGTATTTCAGACATCGCCTGGCTTTCCTTACCTCGCAGTGTTTGGGTCTGGCCTTTAAAATGTGGTGCTGGTGACACTCAACACACCAAAGAGCTGATGAGGTCTTGCTTTCCCCCCCTCCGCCTGGCAAGTGATGTGAACCAGCTTATTTTGAAGGGTCGGATGTACGTCGCTGTTAGGTGTAAGGAGTGCTTCGCTGATGAAGAATTTCTTTACCTCTTTTTCTCCCCGTTTCCATCTCTGCGCTGCGGTTCACCTCCTGTTCTGTTGTGTCAATGCAGATGCTGTGGACTGAAGTAAATGCGTGAAGAGTCCATCCTGGAGGCCTTTTTCAAACGTGGACGTGTCCACAACCTGTTTTATAGCTTGACTACAAAAATGGCTGAATTGAGGAAGCTGCAAACCGTGTATGGAGGGCAAGTTGTTGGGGAAAGAAAACGAAAACTTCTTGAACCGGCTTTGCCACCAGAGAGAGTGGTTTAGTACCTTTATCTTTACTTCCAGTCAGTTTTGAAATGTGATGTTTGCCAAGTATCTCCGAGTGTTTTCACTGAAGCACGAAGTACACTGTGTGCCTGAAGTCATACTGGAGAACTGCCTGTAGCAGTGCAGCTGATAAAAAAAATATTTCTTTCTTCCATACCCTTAGAGTGTATGTGATATTTTTGCTGCCCATCCTTCTTGAAGGAGGACTTCATAATAAATTAAGTCTTTTATTTCAATCTAGCTGTGAAGAATTTTGGTACTGATGTGGTCCTCTGCACCAAAGACCGATGCACTTGAAGGTCCCGTACTTCTGACCGCTCCAAGAATATTTGTATTCTGTTTTACGCCTGCAGGCAGCAGACCTATCCTCATTTGCAGTATTTGTTATTGGAGATCTTTGCTGCCCATCTAAAAATTGTGGATAGTTGAGTTGGGCATAGTCTTTGTTGAGTGGCTTTAAATGTGGTAGCTTTGCCATAAATAGGTTATTGATGTTCCATCACTGCAGTCATTATGTGAGTCAGGGTGAGACGTAGAGAATATGGAGTAAAAAAAATTGATAGTTATCCAGAGTGCGGAGGACCTGTTGGATTTCCATCTCCTTATAATGACCAGGAGTTTGCTGTTAACATATTTGCTTCGCTGTCTGGACTGAAACGAGCTGTCATTAAGACCCTATATGTTAGAAAATGTTTTTATTGAGCTGCCGATGACATTAATGTCTCATTTGCCTTTGAAGAGGCGCAGAAATATTGTTCTGTTCATTTGCTGTAACCATAACATTAAAATTTGATTACTGCTATCATTAGAAATCTGTATCCATACTAATACAATTATATATATTTCCCCATGTATAGTTCCAGGCTTTTATTGAAGTACCTGTTAGAGAATGAAATCTGTTGTTGCTGAGGTATTTCTTTGTTTTGTAAAATATTTTCTGCCTGAGAAGGTCTGTTAATAAATTCTGTGTTCAAAAAAAATCAATTTGGTAGAAGTATCCTGATATTAAAAAGCACTTTTTGCACCTTCAGTGAATGTGGCAATCAGATTATTGGATATTTTTTCCTAGCAAAATCATATCTGAGATGTATAATTCTTCTCTTACTTTTCTGACCTCTGAAATCAATAGACAGAATACGATCCTCGATGTATTAGAGCTGAAGGCTGTTGAGTTACCTTAGGAGCGAATTTGACCTATTGTCATAATTGAATACATATTGTTAAAAGAGAGGGTTTCACCCTTCTGTGTCGCAACTGCTCCGAAGTTTTCTCTGTCATCCTTGGGTGGCTTGTCCCCGCGCTGTGTCCATGCGCTATGCAGTGACCTTTGCTTTAGTGTTGCATTTATTTTTCCTGTCTGCAATTCATTAGCTTTGTCAAGAGGAGGTCCCCTGCTTTCCATAAGCAGATTATATTCTGACCCTGCGTGCTCTTTCCAAACAACCCTGTGCTAACCGTATTTTAAGCATGACTTCGCCGGAAAATACCGGGGGGAAGAATTACTAAATGAGTTAAGGCATTAGTGCTCAAGAGAAAAGAAGTCTGTTTACAAACCTGCGGTATTTATTACATACCTCATTTAGCTCATTCATCATTTTAATAGAAAAAGGAATCTTTTTAGATGATTCTGAAAGAATTTGAGGTAAACTACATAGCCTGAGGCAAAACAGGATTGCTTACTGTAGGAAGGGCCAGGCTGTTTCTGAACAGTACAGTAGGACTGGTGACTAGAAGTTACAATTCATGATAGGAAAAATATTACAGGCTCATATTTGAAAATTAGACGTAAGGTTTGGAAACGACACGGTACAAAATTAAATCTAGTGACAGTTGTTTTGTCACTTGCTCTTCAGTTTTATGATTTAGGAAGTAGAAATTTCGCTTGAAATCTCCTTGAAAGCGGGTATTTTTGGAGATGTACTCGTAAGATTTCACTCAGGTTGATGTACGTGATTCTTTTTTGCTTGCCCGGTTGTTACTGCCATTCAGAACTAGCAGTTTGGTTGCCTTTTTGCGTTAGTGCTCTTGTGATATGGGCAAAAGTAATTTGTTTGGGTTTGTTTTTTCCTGTTGTAGAAGACAGGGTAGAAGGCAAGAATGCGGGAAGCAGGGTGTTTCTGAATATTGAGGCTGTGGTCCATCTTGTTTTGTTTGGAGGGAGAGGGGATTTGGTTGGCCTTGTAGAGAAGGAAGTGGGATGCAATGAAGTCATTTACGTTTAGAAGATATTAAACTCCATTGCTCTGTACATGCTAATCTTCGTTCGAATAAATGTAATATCACGGATATGGCTTCTGTCTCTCCTGGCACACAGTTCTGCTCTCGCGGGCTCTCCTTCCCTCTCTTCCTGGCATTTCTGCTGCAGCGGTAGGGTGTTTGGGATAGGGATCTGGCGTTCTGTCTTTTAAATAGATGAGGTGAAACTCTTCGTATGATAAAGAAGCTGTTGCTATGCAAATAGAGATTAAGAATGTTTTTTTTTCCAGCAATGCAAGAATTGGGACTTCCTGTCAAATATTTGCGAATCATGTATTGTTTTCTTATCCGGACAAATATCTGTACCTTCAAGAAATGGTAAAGACCCGCTTGCATGTCTAAAATTAATTTATTAACAAGAGCGAACAGTTTTTCCCCCACTTGATATAGTTAAACAGTAAAAATAATTTTAAATAGCCAGTAGGTGATAATAGTCTTTGTGCTGTAGGTTGTAATCCCAGTACGATCTCTGTCATGTGAACTGTTAGCAAATGTTTTATTTAATCTCTGAAACTGCCTTTTAAGTGCCTGTGAATCTGTGAACTAGAAGCTGTTACCTACCTGTATCTGTCTTCTGTCCCTTTACATTGTCTGTTCTGATGTTGAAGATATTTGTTTCAATGGAACAACACAAATAGTTTTCTCTTCCCTTCAGTTTTTGACTTGGCAACATGCTATAGACATTTTTTTTAATTGTTTATTTTTATGTGTAAAGGTTAATTGGTGTTTTTTTTCTCTGTGTCAAAGTTTGACAGATAGGAGAAACACAGTAAAAATAAAAAATTTTGAAGGCAAGTAAGGTACATACAGTGAGCACTTATTCTCTTTAAATATTTCTTTTTCAGTGGTGAGAAATGTGTTTTGTTAGTCAAACAGCATTGCTATTTTTTTAATTTTTATATAGCAAACCCCAAGATATTTGACAGAAGCAAAATTAATCACTGTGTTATCTCAGCATCCAGATGAAGATCTAGTGCTTTACAAAGCCTGCTGCTCCATCAATTTGTTCTTTTGGTTGAATTCAAATTGAGTTCATTTTTATAGATTCACTGCATAATACTCTCCCCTCTCCTCCCTCATTCATTAACCAATTTGTTCTTGCTACTCCCTTTTTATTGAACGGCGCACAAAATTGCCATGCGATCTGCTCAAATGCAGATCATCATTCCTTGTCATGCATGGGCAAAAAGTAAGCGTATTAATGCTTTTTACAGAGACCTTCCCTGCTTCCAGAGAGAAGACCCATTTCTGCCCTCAAGAAATCATGAAAAGAATGTTTTAAAGAACGTTCCCTTGAAGCTTTGAGCACAATGCTTCTATATAAATATTGCTATCCGGACTCCTTTTGATTACTGCTGGGCATTTGGAGCGCGTACACCCTGCCAGGCGTATGACACTACAGAAGCCAAATCCAAGAGTTGTCAAGACTCGCCCTTGTACATGACGTGGTACAAATACATGCAATGGATTAAAACATCTTCGTTCAACACAAGTCTTCGAACGTAACGTAGACAGTGTCCTCCATTGCAACAAAACAATTTGCTGGGCCTTGAGACTCACGTTCTTACTTTCGTTTAATATTTATTTCCTCTGAGGTTAGGTTAATTTTGGCTGGGTAGATATTCCCCTTGTCTCTCTTTAGAGTACTCTGGTTACCTTCCTTCCTGTGGGTTGAATTAGAACACTGGCGAGAAGAAAGGTTGCTTTTGGGGGATGTGGGGGGGGAGAAATTATGAGCAATTTGTTTTGCTAATGACCACCTGAACAATTAATGCACATCCATATTTCGTGGTATCTGTAACTTACCTGAGGACTCTTCACTGTGTAACCTGGGGATTTTGTGTGGGAACACCAGCTGAGAGAAGGGGACCAGGCCGTTGAAAGGGGACAGTTTGGAAAGAGTCTAGCCAGCTATGTGTTAAAAAAAAAAAAAAAAGTCACTGTTTATTAAAAGGTCACGATATTGATTAGTCGTCGTGGTGTTGCTGTTTTATGAGATTCACTCTGTGTACTGGTGGATGTGTTATAATCAGGACTTTGCTTACTCTGTTGCAAGCAAGTTCGGGGACAAGGGCCCTTTCTTTCGAAATATCAAGCTGAAAAAAAAAAAAATGAACATTTGTTATGAGTAGCAGTAAGATGACAAAGTGGTACATAGCATGTTCCTGATGGCTGAGTTTGATAGTTTTATTTTGTAGACATCAGTTTTAATTTTGTAGAACTCCCCGTAATTTTGTGTCGCTTCCCCTTTTGTTGAGAGCAGTCGAGAATCTGGATGCTGAGTTTTGTTGACGGAGCCTGTTTAGGAGGGAGTGGGATATATGCTTCCCACATCTCAGAAATCCTGGAATGATGGCAAACGTCTTTCCTCTGGAGGCATGATGTGTCTCTCTTTTCCACGTGGTTTTTGTGCTGACAGTATTTCCTGGGAATGGGAGGAGTGGAGGAAGGAGGAGAGGAAGAAAGCTTGCATTTCCTTGTAACTAAGCGCATGAATAGACTATGCCCCACCAACTTTTATATTCACAGCTATGCCCGACATCGGGTTTTAAACTTGAGGATCATTAAGGGTGAGACACTGGTAGGTAAATAGTTAATTACATGTACGTTGCCCCATTTAGGAGGAGCCGACTCTCCTGGCGTTTTTGGGGAACTAATTTTAGTACGGGATGTCCATTTTCATCTTTGATCTACTACTTGAAGCTCATTTGTGTTCAGGAGTCCCATTGCCACCTGATTTTTGCATCTGTTCCCCATTTAGAAAATTACCTCCTTGACTATGAGGACAAAAGCCTTTTCTTCTTTTTTTTTTTATGGAGTGTTTATTTGGAGTGCGCTTAACCAGGGAATGGACCCTGTACCACTTTCCTCTGCCTTGAGTGCTGTAAGGCATGGAGATGACCTTCCACACTCAGTACCACCAAGGCAATGTTAACAAAGTATTTTTCCTTGTGCGTTTCTGAAAGCAAAGTCTGGTGCTGTGTTTGTATGAGGGAGGGAGACAAAATATACTCTAGGAAAGCTCTATTAAATATCTTCAAACAAACATGAAAGCACTTTGACTTCAGTGTTGGTAAGGCCAAAGACAGTGGCAGGACCATCTACGTTATCAGCATTTGCAACAACGATGTCATATTCTGCTTTAACCGAAAACCAAACTTAAGTGATGCTTGAGACCTCTTTATTGGTTTGGGGTTTTAAAACTTCTTCTGCTCTTTATGCACTTTGACATATTCTGTATTTATTAGTATAAAATTGGATGACTTGTGTTTCTGCTATGAGTTATTGAAGTAGTGAAGCTTCAGTGTCTCCACAGGAGAATGAAATGATGGCTGTGAAATACTGTTGCGTGCTTTTTTTGTTTGGTTTTTTTTTTGGTGTAATTTTTTTTTTTCCCCTCTCTTTTCCCCAGTTCAAATGCAGTTTATAAGATTGAAAAGTTCTGTTGCCTCTCCTTATCTGTCAGTTCTGTCTTAGTTACCACATTTGGTTAGCAAAGAGCCTACCACAGGTGATGGATAATGTAACGGTCATCTTCAGGAAGAAGGATTTAATCTTCAGCAGAGGTAACAGCGCTTGAGAACTTGTGTGTCTCAAGTTAGAATGAAATGTGATCAAAAAGTGCCATCTTACACGTTTACTATTGGCATTTTCATCAATACTGTAGATTTATTTGTGTACTGTCACAAAATATGCTGGATGATTGTAGGCTAATACTTCTGCTGGTAGAGTTGATGATAATCTAAATTCTAGAAAAGGCATGCCGTTAAGGAATGGTATTTTGGGAAAAAGGGAGAGAAGTGACAAATTGAAAAAAAAAGAAAAATATCAGGTTTTGATGTAATTTTAAGTTCCCATGTCTCTTATCAGGGTTCCACTAGATGCCTGGAATATGTTGAGATGCAAAAGTGTTAATAGCCATAGGTGCCAACGTACCTAGAGCAGGTGTATACAAATCTCATAAAAAGGGTATTTCGGAGAGAGGATGAGGCAAGAAAATTGAATGCCATGGTTGATCCTGTGGGTTTGCTTTTTTTATATAGATGCTAAGAAATTTTTTGGTCCTGTCACGTAGTAGTTGTATGATATGTTCTATGGTAGGCATGCCAGTGTGTGCACAGAGGAAAAAACCAGTCTGCCTCGTTTTTTTTAAGGAGGGAGGAGTATAAAGTATATGGGTGAGTAAATTGGGAATGTTAATATAGCATTTTATTTGGGTAATAAAAATTATTCTCTTGATAGTACAATCCTCTGAAGACTGAGGGCTGTTTAATTTCACTGTTCCCAATAGCACAGTCTGTCGGCTCTGCCCTGCAAAGCGTGGTGGAGTTTGTAGCTGGAAATTCAGTCTCCTTCCAAGAGATGTAGTGATGATCACCTCTGTGTGTACAACTGGATGTGCGTGTGCTAGGCTGCTCTTCTCTGAGGTTGTGTATTTGGGGTATCTGACATATGGATGGCTCTGTTGCTCCTAATTAAAAAAAAATTTTAAAAAAATTAAACTTTGATTTTACAAGTCATGTAGAGAATTGAAGCCAAACTGTTTTCTTTTCAGGAGGTACCTTCCCCTCCAAAATATTCTGCTTTCAACATGTAGCCTACAACAATTATTTTTTTTCCCTTCTTTATAATGAATTTTGAAAGCAGAAGCTGGCTTCAGCTGTCAAGTCTGCTGTTTAAAAAATTTCCTAGGGAGGATATGGGGGAAGTTTGTCAACATTCATTTTTTGGGAAGCCATGGCAAAAAAGGATGGCAATACGTGCTTGTCACGTTCCTTCTTGGTTAATATAACTGATACTTACAATTTAGTTCTGAGCTTGGAAGATCCACCAGTCTGTTAGCATGGTAAGATGCTGCTTTGTCTTTTTCGTAGATGGCTGAATTCAAATCACGTTTGTAAATAAATAAATAAATAAAAATTCATTACTTCTCATTTTCCTAATTATCATGCAGATAAACAGTGGGGATCGTGACATTAGGATAAGTAAGTAGCTTATGATTTTACCTCGGAGAAAGAAACTCTTGCTGTTCCCCCTTTTTCCCCCCTTGGGCTATGCAGCAGTAATAAATGAGCAAGTCCAGAGTACTTTACGACAGATAGTTAATGGTGCTGTGCCTGAGCCAACAGGCTTGTTTCTGCAGCAGCTGTCACAACTCATAGTCATTAGCATACCTTTAATGGTTGCATTTCAAAATAATTTCTATGAGGGCATTTAGCATACGTGAAGGGAAAAAAGGGATGACATTGAAAAGGGAGTTCTAGGTGTAGGTGAAGGTTTTTGGCCAAGCGGCATGTTGGAGTGCGGACGCGTGAAGGGTGTAAGAGTGAAATGAAAATTATTAAAGTAATTTTGGAGGTAAATACAGGTTGACTTTCAAAATCCCTTTGTGGCCACGCATCCGTCTGTAAGCCTGTGAATAACCCAAGAAGGAGCCTTCTGCATCATTTTGTTGGGTGGTTCTTGCATTTAGAGCGCGGAAAGACTGCTCTGATATCTTCTTGGAGGGAAGAGAATTACCGTACGCAACAGCGATAGCAGCCACATTTCTAGCGTGCAGGGGCTGCCAAATATTCCAGTCATGACAGCAGATTTGCAGCGCTGGCTTGATGTACCTGGTGCAAGAGAAAACCTCTGTAGAAGATCTATCAGAATTTCTTCTAATGCTTCGGAAGGTAGGCAAGGGCGATGTTGGAAGGAAGGACAATGAGCGGGAGGAGATTCTGCCTTGGTAGTGGGAGACCACCTAAGAAGGACTCAGATAAATAGGTTGGTTGGTTCTTTGTTTTGTGCTGTAGTAACTCATGTAATATTTTAATTTTCGGTCACGCTTTTGTCTGCCTGTTTGAAGCATGGGGAGAAAAAAAAAAATCACAGTTATTTTGTTTGCAAGTAATGATGCCAGAAGAAGACACTGAACTTGAGAAAATCGTTCTTTTAACATGCTACCTGCAAGTGAGCTTTTGTACAGCACAAAAATACTGCCTGTCATTTGCTCTTGCAGTTTTCTATGTCTTAAAAATTAATTTTAAATTTTTATGTGAACAGATTTGACCTTAAGGAAAAGAAGGGAATATTAAGGCAAGCCTTCATTTATTTTAAATGGATTTTCTTGCTCGCCTACATTATTTTCTCGAGCTGCCAGTTTTGTTCCCGTATTCCTGTTTGGTTTGGAGGCTTATGGAAAAAGTAAGCTGTCCTTTCTACAAGAGGAACTTGATCTTCCTGCAGTAGACCAGTAGAAATCTGGTGGTCAAGATCGTCAGGTATAAATGCAGTTGAGAAGTTTGTAGCAAGAAGAGAGGGTGAGCCCGGCGTTGCTGTGGGTCAGTATGGCGGGGGTGTGCGTTTGCTGTACAGGGAGAGCGAGGACACAGCCCTTGAAGGAGCGCTCAAAATCTGTCAGATGTTTGACATCCTTATTTTGTTGATTTGTTTGGGGTTGTGGGGTTTTTTGTTTTGTTTTGGGGTGGTTTTTTTTTTTTTTTAATGGTCAATCCTGGTAGATTAGGGAGTAGTAGCCTTGAGGAGTAAGAGGTGTTCTACTGGAAGGCGAGCATGAAGTATCCTGATAGGACTGAAATGTGAGGCGATATAGATTGATAGTGTGCTAATGTCAATCAACGACAAATTATGTAAGTATCATGAAAAATTAGCATCTAGTGATTTTTAGTTAGGTACCTAGATCGAGTAAATTCGTTTGATTGTGATGCTCCTGATTTCTGTACCCTAAACTCGCTTTGTAGGGATGTGATATGAAGCATTATCTTACCTGAAAGCACTATAAATTGGGTTTTTTTTTCATTCAGTATTTCATTTGGGTTGGTACATTGCATTTTGGAGGCCTGTAGCATGCGCTGGACGTGGAATATAATGGAAAAAGCTGTTTATAATTATCTATTCAGGTCTGGTGCCTGAGGAACTGCCAAGGTGATATACTCTCCTCCTCCTTCTCCAAAAGTCCTTCTGTTCATATCTTCAGGAAGAACTACTGTTTCTTTTCTACGATGCGTGGGAGCTGTTTGTCCTTTCTGCTTCTGGTCCCTCATGGTGCAGTGTCTTGGAGCTGGTGGAAGGAGGAATTGTGGGAGGAATCCTCTGTAACCTTGTCAGTTCTGGAGAATGTGTGTTCAGCAAGGCTGTGGAGGTCACTGGGCTGTAGGAATTGGCCCATGGGAGCGTGTGTGTGGTCAGCAGGGCAAGGGAGGGGATTCTGCCCCTTTACTCTGCTCTCCTGAGACCCCACGTGGAGTCCTGCATCCTGCTCTGGAGACCCCAACAAAAGAAGGACATGGATGTGTTGGAGCAGGTGCAGAGGAGGGCCACGAAGGTGATCAGAGGGCTGGAGCACCTCTCCTACGAGGACAGGCTGAGGGAGTTGGGGCTGTTCAGCCTGGAGAAGAGAAGGCTGCGGGGTGACCTTAGAGCAGCTGCCAGTGCCTGAAGGTGTCTACAGGAAGGATGGAGAGGGGCCTTTCACAAGGGTGTGTAGTGATAGGACAAGGGGGAATGGCTCTAAACTAAAAGAGGGCAGATTTAGATATTAGGCAGAAATTCTTACCCATGAGGGTGTTGAGACAGTGGCCCAGGTTGCCCAGAGAAGCTGTGGCTGCCCCCTTCCCTGGCAGTGTTCAAGGCCAGGTTGGATGGAGCTCTGAGCATCCTGGTCTGGTGGAAGGGGTCCCTGCTGATGGCAGGAGGGTTGGAACCAGATGATCTTTAAGGTCCCTTCCAACCCTAACCATTCTATGGTTCTAGATGAAATAAATGCTGAATACTGTTGCCAGGCTCTGATGAAAAATTGTCGAATCTCATCTGTGTCTGGTTGGGGTTTTTTTTCCAGAGGCTTATTGTCATGGCTAAGTTAATTTGATTTTACTGAAGGTAGAAACAGGTGCCCTAAGTTGCAGTGATGGGCACTGCTCTCCTGGCAGGTAGCAGATTCTTTGGAAACGACGTGAGTGCTCAAACTTCTCAGCAGAACAAAAAGGGATTTTATTTATTGTTAGTAGAGGGTTTTATATCTTTTTTAAGTGGATGAAGTGAATTTGGCTTAGGTCCTCAGAAAATCTTTTCTTTCTGTTGCTTCTGACATGCTTCTGACACGCTGTGTCATAGAGCTTGAGGCTCTGTGGAGGGGAAAATGAATGGGAAGTGATTCTGTTCTGTGGCGAGGATGACACAAGGCTTTTGCACAGGCGGTGGAACAACGGTAAGGAGACAACTTCTTTTCCTGGTAGCTCTCAGGGCAAGCCTGATCAGTAAGTTGGAGGAAAAATACAGGGGTTTATTCACAGTTACTCACATAGTAAGTTTTACTGTGACTTCAGGTTTACTTTCAAGTGTGTAACGGTTAATTATTCAGAAGATGAACAAATCTGGATAGGGACATCTCCAATCTATGCTGCCTTGAAAGCTTAGTATTTAGATTTTTCTGATGTGTCGTCGTCTTGCTGTCAGCTTTTATCCAAAGTATAGCTGCACAGTTCATTTGCAAGCAGAAGTACATTTTTTCTGCCTGGGTTTTCAGCTAGTTACAGGTCTAATCAGCTGTGCCAGAACTTTTCACCCAAGGATGTCTTCATAACTGAAGAGAAATAGGTGTTTTTAGGATGTGATTCTAACCTGCTTCAGATGTCAACTGTATGATGAAGCGGATTACCTTGTAGACGTGTTTGTTTCTCTGTATATCACTGTCTGGGCTTGAGGAGCTGTAGCTGAAATGTGGTTGTCTTACTGTGTGGACATCTTAATCGGTGAAGGTGATTTCCACCCAAAACATGTGAATACCATACTGGTGCCTGCGTCCATGTCACACCAAATATGCTGATAATAAAGTAGAAAATTAGTCATAATTAAAACTGTTATAATGATGCATCTTTTGTTATGAGGAGTTTTCCTTATCCTTAAATTTTTCTTAGAAATGCAAACATACAGAGGTGGGGCTGTTCAGCCTGGAGAAGAGAAGGCTGCAAGGAGACCTTGTTGCGGCCTTTCTACTTAGAAAGGGGGCTTATAAGAAAGATGGAGAGATACGTTTCACCAAGGCATGTAGTGACAGGACAAGGAGCAATGGTTTTAAACTGAAAGAGAGTAGATTAGTAGATTTAGATTAGATATAAAGAAGAAATTCTTCCCTGTGAGGATGGTGAGGCCATTGCCCAGGTTGCCCAGAGAAGCTGTGGCTGCCCCCTCCCTGGCAGTGTTCAAGGCCAGGTTGGACGGGGCTCTGAGCACCGTGGGCTGGTGGAAGGGGTCCCTGCCCATGGCAGGGGGTCGACCTAGATGGTCTTCAAAGGTTCCTTCCAACTCAAACCACTCTAGGATTCTACATCAGGATGCACTTATTCATGACCATTCGTGAATATTGGTGGGAATTAGTGGATTTATACTTGCTTTCTTTTCCCTTGGTGACACGTAGTACTTTCTGTAGTTCTATCTTTTAAGGTTTTAAATATTTGGTGCTAAGATCCCTTTGATCCTGTTGGTAATCACAAACTTCTACTCGTTCACACATTCCCCGAGGTTGGAGCATGTTCTGCAAGATCCTGGAATGAGTGATTGTGGCCACAGGGGGAAGTAAAAGGTGATGGTAGCGCATCTTCCCACCACGGTGATTCTGATGGTACAGTGTCGGGCTGCATGCAGGTTTGATCCAAGGATTTTCCTAAGTTTCTGGAGGAAGTGACAACAGTCCTGTGATTTACTTGAATTTCATGCGGTTCAACAGTTCTCTGCAGGATGCCATGATAGCACTTTAAGAAAACATTAAATAGGTGGTATAAGTAGTTCCTTTGAGTTAGAGTTTATATAGAATGGTTTTAAAAATCGTTGCAGCTGTCATAGTTGTACATGGGTAGAGTACATTGCTGAGTGTGGAGCTGACAACAGAAAATATCAGAACTTGTACTACGAGTGAGAAGAAAAAAAGCTATTTTATACTCCATTAAACTGTTACACTTCATAAATAATTTATGCTCAACTTGCTCTGTTCTGTAGCAAAGATGACAAACTAGTCATTTTAGGAGCATTTTAATGAATATAATGGTTTTCCTGACTTCTTCTGTAACAGAAACCCTGTTCCTCCAATATCCTCCTGGTCATTTTATATGTATATATTTTTATATATATATATATATATGTAACTGGGTTAAATTAGAAGAATACATTTAAAAGTGAGTCCTTGAGCCTTACTCTAGCAATTCTACGGGTATCTAGGAAAGGATCAAAAATATGTGTAGTTTTGTTCATTTTACTTATATAGTAAGTTTATATTGGTTATTTCTGTTATTACCAAAAGTGTGTAAGCACCTCATATAATATTATGAGAAGAGCAACGAGGCTGGTGAAGGGTCTAGATCACAAGTCTGATGAGGAGAAGCTGAGAGAACTGAGGCTGTTTAGTCTGGAGAAGAGGAGGCTGAGACGGGACCTTCTCGCTCTCTGCAGCTCCCTGACAGGAGGGTGCAGTGAGGTGGGGGTTGGTATCTTCTCCCAAGTAGCCAGCAATAGGACGAGAGGCAATGGCCTCAAGTTGCATCAGGGGAGGTTTAGATTGGATATTAGGAGAAACGTCTTTCCTGAAAGAGTGGTCAGGCGTTGGACCAGGCTGCCCAGGGCAGTGGGGGAGTCCCCATCCCTGGAGGGGTTCAAACAACGTGTAGATGTGGGGCCTGGGGACATGGTTTAGCAGGCATGGTGGTGTTGGGTTGACGGTTGGACTTGATGATCTTAGAGGTCTTTTCCAACCTTAATGATTCTATGTCTGTATTCCCAGACTGGATTATTCATAATTTTTCCAGTTTGTACTAAACTTCTAGATAATGCATGCATCTTCCCAGTCAAAAAGGTTTTTAGACTGAGTGCTTTGTGTTTTAAATGTCCTTTGCTTTGTCAGTGAAAATTTCTGACTTTTTCATTCATTTTAAAAAACCCAAACAAAATAGCATACAGTCTTTTTAAAATACGGAATTTAAAAGTTGGGTTCCAGTCAGATTTTCAGAATTCTGGGTAACTAGCTCTCCATTCAGACATTTACGTTCATCTTGTGTAGTGTTTGGTGCTTCTGAGCACGTTACCTGTGTGTTTTACTGAAATGTGCTACAGAAATAGCTGACGTTGTACTTCGCTTCGAGTTGCCTCATTTGCTTTTGGTAATGAAAGTAGAAAACGCGATGCTCCAGACAGGTACCAGTCTGCTCAGGTGAGTGGTTCAGCAGAAGAGCCTGGGACTTGTGGTTCACTTCCAGTGACGCTGCTGGCTTGGAGCGTGAATCCAGAGAGGGCTGTTAGTGGGAATTACAGTGCAGGTTCAAGTTTTGATAGCGTGAGTTCATCTTTAAGCTTGTAAGGAAATATCGTAAACTTTTTTTGTGGGATGTGCTAAAATATTTTCAGAAAGAATCTTCTTTCTGACACGTTTTCTTGTTTGCACAAGAATACAGTGCCTGATACTTGTCTGTAATACCATTTTAGGGTATTTACCGTTGAATTTAAAATGATGGCATAGATTTTTGTTGTGTGTGTGTTCTTCAAGATATTTTTGAATAAGGATTACTGGGTTTTAGTATTATATCACCTTAAACTTGTTTAACATTAAAAGAATAAGCAAGTAGTTCAGGTCTCTGGGAGAGAACGTGTGTGTAGCTGTCTCTTACATTTCTTTCTGTTCTTACCTGCTCCTTTAAAACATTTTAAACTTTGCAGATTGGATAAAATATTGCAGAAAATAGTTTATAGAGAACTAAATTTGTGGTACTCTGCCAGGAGATTACTTTGACTAGGAACTGTCCTCTGACAAATTAGTGATCGTTCCCTTTATGTAGTACATTGCAGAAACAGCAACCGCCATATTAAATCTTAATCAATAACAATGTTTCACTAATTACAGGAGCGAGTTTATATATTGGATAAATTGCTGTTTGTAAATGTTGTATTATATTAACTAAACCAGCTAATTACCAGCAGCAGAATAAACATAAGGTTTGCTAAAAGCTTCCATCCGTAGCTTGGAGCAGTCGCTGCTGCCTAATATTTCAGTCAATGTGGAAAATAAGGTAATGACATTATAAATACATTTATAATGCAGGACAATTTCTTCTAAAATGCATGTAAGTATTATTGCTTTACTATGAAATATGATTTATTTAATGCATTTCAGCCCCCATAATATTAAGATATAATTGAGATGGGGGAAAAAAATTGCATGCAGTCAGAGTCTGCATGAAAGTGAATCATGGTCTAAATTGCTTGTAATTTTAAAGGCACTTAGGGGAATCATGAAATTTATATAATGCAGTCTTTGGTTTAAAAATGTGAAGAAAGCAATCGTCCAGTCTTTCAAGTTTTATTTGACTTCAAATATTTTTTTGTATGCTAATGAAAGCCTGGCTCAGAATGAAAAAACAGGAATGCAGAAATCTTGCACCCATCTCACGATGAAGAAATGGATCCAGATCTGTCGAGAGATGGACATTGATAGTGAATATTCAGTCAGACAGCAGAGAACAGTGTGTCATTTGGATAAAGCCAGTAACACAGCCACACGAAGGGAATGAGCGGTAACCCGAAAGATGCCGGTGATCCTAGATGGGAATCATTTAAACGGTGCTGGAATTCTGATGAGTATTGCTTTGGAAAGACTGAAAATCACAGGTCTCTGCTTCACAGTTTAATTATCTGCTAAACAATTGCTAGTGACTTCACTAATCACAAAGCTCCCTAAACCAGTAACACCAGTAACTTCAGCTATGCCTGAGCAATTCCGGTTTTCTAGATGATGGCCACCAAACTGTTTTTAGCCTAACATAAACTGTCGGTTTGAAAGAAACCCGTAGTGGATGTTATCTTCAGGCAAGTTTCCTGGTCCAAAGATGTCGTACAGAATGCTTTGTACCCCTTACTTGTGTGGCAGGGTTCACTGTAGCTCAGCACATGATAAAGTTACTGCTTGTAAAAGAAAGCTTTTTTATTTTTTATGGTACGTAATAATTAAATGTCTCTGGAAGAAATGACTTCATGCTTTTAAGACATCTTGTGTCAAATATATTAATCCCATAGAATATAAATCATATACCGTTGCAAATAATTTCCCTTGGCAGCCAGAACATCGCGGGGCTGAAGCTGAAATGGAAAGGCAACAGACGTCTCGTCCCTGTCACTCACTGCCTGGCAGAGTCTTGTCTCTTTGGCGAGCATCTTCGTCTCGACCCACTGATATTGGTGGAGAATGTGAAAGGCTTCAGCAGGTCCTCATCGTTTCCCCTGGCTAGAGGCGAGTGGTAGCAATTCATGCAAATGCTTCCCTAATTTGCTTTGGTTAAAATTGATTTGCTGAAACCTTTTCAATGAGTGGTGTGAGCCGAGCCGATTCCCCCGCCGCGGGATTCACACGGACAACTCCGTACGCGCGTCGGTGGGATCAGTAACCTTTGCGGCGGGAGCAGCTGCACCTGGAAGATGATGTCGAGTCTCATTTGACCCAAATTAATTTAAATCTCTTTTTGAATTATTAGTTACTTCGTTAGTAGTACGGGCTGGAAAATTCCATGAGCCTTTCTAATATTAACTCCAGATTACTGGGTGTAATCACTTTTTTAATAAAGGAGAACTTTGCGGCTGGCAAACCACATTGCTTTTATTTTGTTTGATTAATTAAAAAGCATAGCAAGGATGAATAATAAACACAAAGAATTGGTAGCTTGACTGAAACGCCACGACTCCCTTGCCTCTGTATGCTTTCTGTACGCTGTTGCCAAGAGATTTTGTGAGGATTGATTAAAATAGTTAGAAGTAAGGCACTGTCTATAGAAGTTCAAAGTAATTGGTATAAGTACTTTTATTAATAAAGAGAGCTTCCATAGAACGAATTCTGTCTTGGGGGCTCTCAAAGGGCTTTTGCAAGTTAAATAGATAATTAAGTATATTATCTCATGCTATTCACAGAAATATATTTTTTCTTCCTGTGGTAGAACACAGTAGCAATTTATGGTGTGAAGATCTACTATGGGAAATGTTGCTGTTCAGGGAGAACAGTGCAGCACTAGTATTGTTGAAATTCAGCGTACCAAGAGGACTTAGTGCTGGACAGAAGAGAAGGAGGAAGACCACTGTAAGCTCAGCCTAAAATGAATCAGCAGCATGAGCTCAGACAGGCAAGGCAAGTATTGCTTTCAGAATAAAGGACATGGAATTAACATCCATTAGGGTCTGCAATTGTGTGTGGAGCCTTAATGACCTCTGGTCAGGGCCTTAACTATATCTACAAGTAGTAATTGCAAGCCTGTTGCTTTTTAACGTAGCACTGCGCTGACTAGCCATGTTTTTGCGTTGTATGATGCAGTTCAGCAGTCAAAATTGATTTGGGACCAGCTTTGTGTAGAAGCACTGTAATGAGCAGAGTCGTAGAGCCACAGAAGTTTTTGCCTTTGAGTTAATGGAAACAGCAGCAGCACGTGAGGGAGGATGGAGTGGAAGCCAGGGCTGCTTCTGGCATTGAGCTGAGGCTGCAGCAGAGGAACTGAGAAGTGAAGTCCCCCTCAAAAACACTCTGCCCTGGCTTGAAATGTTGAAGAAAGGCAGGGTTGTTAAGGGCTGGGATTCAAATGGGTAGTATCATAGAATCGTTAAGGTCGGATAAGACCTCCAGGGACTTTGAATCCGATGGTCAGGTGGTGTACAAGCCCACAAAGATCCGTGTTGTATTAGTGTGTGTGTGGGGGATTATCTTTAGTAGCTTTATACAAGTAATTTTTTGTTGAAAGGAATAACAGGTTTTTTGAACAGACTGATTAGGTTCTTCTGTAGTCTCTCTTTGTTATCCTGTATCAATGGCTTTTCCCTCTTCCGCCCGTCCTGGCAGCGCCAGACTCTTTGGTAAAGACCAGAAGTGATGGCCCCTGGCTGCTCCTCTCACTGCCCACCTTCCAGCCTTGCTAGGACCTGTCAGCCCTGCCTTACGAAAAGGATGCCATACGCTGGATGACCTCATGAAGTTCAACAAGGCCAAGTGCAAGGACCTGCATGTGGGTCGGGGTAATCTCAAACACAAATACAGGATGGGCAGAGAGTGGCTCGAGAGCAGCCCTGAGGAGAAGGACTTTGGGGTACTGGTGGATGAGAAGCTCAACATGAGCCGGCAATGTGCGCTGGCAGCCCAAAAAGCCAACCGTATCCTGGGCTGCATCAAGAGAAGCGTGGCCAGCAGGGCGAGGGAGGGGATTCTGCCCCTTTACTCCGCTCTCGGGAGACCACACCTGGAGTGTTGCATCCAGCTCTGGAGACCCCAACGTAAGAAGGAAGTGGATGTGTTGGAGCGGGTCCATGAGGGTGGTGAGGCCCTGGCCCAAGTTGCCCAGAGAAGCTGTGGCTGTCCCCTCCCTGACAGTGTCCAAGGCCAGGTTGGATAGAGCTCTGAGCACCCTGGTCTGGTGGAAGATGTCCGTGCTGATGGCAGGGGAGTTGGAACCAAATGATCTTTAAGGTCCCTTCCAGCCCAAACCATTCTATGATTCTATGATGCTTGCCTGCCTGCTGGCCAATCCGACTGCTGTAATAGAACCTCACAGCCGATGTCAGCTGTGTCACCTTTATCTGGGTCCTCTCTCTCTTCCTCCTCCCCACATGCTGCTGTAGCACGTGATGGGGACAGTCCAGGTATGGCAGCAGGAGGTTTATTTCTCGTCGAGCAGGAGCAATGCAGTTGTTTGATGCCAAGGCAGTTTTTCTTGGAAACCTCCGTGTAACGAGCTCTGATCTATTTAAAAGAAAATTAAAGACAGTGTGTATTACTACACAGAAACAATTTTCTTGGAAATTACTTCCAATCTGAAAGCTATTTTTCTGCTGCTCAGAGTTTTTTGTGCTTCTCAAACCTTCAGCCGGTGGTTGTCGTGACTCCGTGCGTAGTAGGAAATGGGCTGCTTTTCTCCCAACACCTACTTGCTCAGTAGGAGTCTTGTTTTGCAGTGTGTGAATGTGGTTTAGCGTGGTGTGCCTCGGTGTATGAGTGTGTATATTTGAGCTTCTTGGTTTGTCATCGTTGATGCAATACCTGACTACACTGGCTGGTGGAAAATACGGATTTCTCTTTACTGGATGAATTATGTTGCGCTGGATGAAATGAGTTTCTAAAACCAGGAGATAGTTCTTACGCTACATATCCAAGTGCTAGGTTGTTACTACAGATAATTTCATAGAATCATAGAATGGTTAGGGTTGGAAGGGACCTTAAAGATCATCTGGTTCCAACCCCCCTGCCATAAGCAGAGACACCTTCCACCAGACCAGGGTGCTCAGAGCTCCATCCAACCTGGCCTTGGACACTGCCAGGGAGGGGGCAGCCACAGCTTCTCTGGGCAACCTGGGCCAGTGTTTCACCACCCTCATGGGGAAGAATTTCTTCCTAATATCTAATCGAAATCTGCCCTCTTTTAGTTTAGAGCTGTACCCCTTGTCCTATCACTACAGACCCTTGTGAAAAGCCCCTCTCCATCCTTCCTGTAGGCCCCTTCAGGCACTGGCAGGCTGCTCTAAGGTCACCCCGGAGCCTTCTCTTCTCCAGGCTGAACAGCCCCAACTCCCTCAGACTGTCCTCATACAATGATTTACAATTTATTGTACTATGTATTATTTATTGTATAGTTACAATTTATTGTATTATGCTGAGCCTTGGATCTAAAACCCTGTTGAAAAGAACACTCACAGAACTGCTTTTTTATCAAATAGTGGTCTTCAGAAAGACCCACTTCCAAACTGGTAATACAGTAAAATAAATGGCCGTTGAGATATAAAGATGAAAAAGTGGTAGTTTTATCAATGTCTTCTATCAATTACCTTCTACAAAGAATGTTTTTGAACATTGCCTTTTCATTTTTTAGGTGGTCTTTTTTTTTCCTTTGTGAGAAGCTGACACATGCATGCTGAGCACTGCTGAAGTTGTGATGGAAGTTAAAGGAATTAGGAGTACAAATTAATACCCAAATGACTGGTAGTGACGGCAGTTATGGAAAAAACCTGTTTCTCCTTCCCGCCCCCGCAGTCCCTAGCAGCAGAGCGAAACAAAATTTCGTTTGCTTACAGGATCAGATTTCTCAAACGTGATTTAGTTGAGACCTCAGGCTTACTGCTAGGTGTGAATAAATGTGAATTCTTGGAATAATGCTGAAAATGCCAGCTCTGAAATGTGGATTTGCACGCATGTTAGCACGTATTTGATATGTTTGTGTGTGTGTGGGTGTATTTAGATGTGTTAATTTTTTTCAAATTGACACCTCTGCAAAATGCAAAATATTCAAATGCTTAAAATAGATAAAATTGTGGATTTTTATCTTTTTTTTTTTTTTTTTTTTTTT
>Ga0065711_1030546_pt1 | contig 32180 bp, 16 predicted proteins | sample Hoacrofraction12_FD_59098 | JGI IMG/M metagenome (GOLD analysis project Ga0065711, IMG submission 59098) | Hoatzin crop microbial communities from Cojedes, Venezuela - Epithelial fraction 12 v2 (version 2) | ecosystem: Host-associated > Birds > Digestive system > Esophagus > Crop | place... | reverse complement strand
GGGGGGGGGGGGAATCCACATAAAACAGCCCTGCACCCAGCCCTACCTCCATGGGAGGGGCCTGGCTCAGCCGTCACTGCTCACCGCCTCCCAAGAAACCTCTTCTCAGCTCACCACCTCCATAGTGTCTCTCAGGCACAAGCAAACACAGCCACCTTCTGCTTTCACTCCCAGCGGCCTTTTCCCTTTGGATTTTAAACCACTTAGTGGATTATAACACTAATTACTCCTTCCGCTCCCTTTCAAGCACACACTTTCGATCCTTCTGCCTCCAGTGATGCAGCTGCTTATGCCACGCTGTTATCAGTTCAGTGAGACTGTACTGATGCGACAGCCTATACAAAGGTGGCTTTACTGGAAAATAAATTGAAAAAAACCCCTTTAGCAGAGTGTCCTACAGGAGGTAAATCATCTGAGGTTCATCCCACGCCCGCTATCCTGAGGTTTTAAATACTGAGCCTATTTATATGCATTCCTGTCTGTTCAGTTGTGTGCACAATTGGACTCATGTATAGTCACATATTCCTCTGTAATTTTCACTTTTTAAATCTCTTGGGCGTTGGATCATTAACTCAAGGTGAGAATTCCCTTGCAGTCCTTTCCTCTAACCTCAGTGCATAAACTGGTCTCCTGGGTAACAGTGCTCATGGATGATCTGAACATCCCTGTTTTTAGGGCAGACTTTGTATTGCTCTGCACCTGTGTAGTCATTTACACTGGTACAATGTGAAATACACAGATGGCTTTAAATTAAGCCTGGTATAAATGAGAACACAGACTAATGGAGTATTAATGTTTTTTTTGTCAAATTTTTCATTCCTCTGTCAGCTCTGTGAATAAAACCAGCAATAGGCAATGTTGTTAGCAGTCTCTCTTTTGACCCACACTGAAGAAACGGAAAGAAGGAAAAATGGGGTAAATATTACAGAGACAAAATATTGAAAATAAATAAACGAAACCTGTATAAAAAACAGTATTAAGAGACACAAGACGGCCTGTAATTGATGGTATCTTCTAGATAACAACAGGGTAACAAAAGTGCTTTCATCAGACATTGTTTCAAACTGGTAAAAGTTATATTAGGAATATGAAATACAAGAACTCCCAAGATATACCTATAAACAGAGCATGCAGGAAAGTGAGCTGAGAGGCACCTTTACGGAAATTAACGTTTCTCATTAGCTCCAGGTATGACATACAGGTTAAGCACTTTTGGTTAACAGAAATTTCCAGGTGATATCAAGTCGAAGTAATCCATACTGACCCTTAAATGCACTGCAGACACTGCCATAAATAAATCGTGAAAGCTCGTGTTTGGTGGATGGCTTAGCCAATACCTGGCACTGGGCTACATGTTTGTTTGCACACATGGAAGCTTGGCTTTAGCAGAGGAAAAAAGAGACACCACACTCCAGATTAATACTTCCCAGGGCATCATTGCGTGCTGCCTTTCATGAGATAATGCCCCACCGCAGCACCCGAGGGGACCCTTCCTTCCCCTGCTGGCACTGGCATCAGGGCTGCTTCCATCCATGACCAACCTCTCCAGACCGATCCAACTTGGAAATGGAAATTTCACAGCTTTGTTGGGTTTTATTGTACCAAATGTGCAGCTGAATTCTTTTACAGAGATTAGGGGCCAGCACCTCAGCCAGGATAAACTGGCTCATTGACTTCAATAGAGCTTGGCTGATTGATGCAGGCTTTGGGACTCGCTCCGTTTGGTCAAACCTCATTTTGGTCATTTGATCTGAATGAATGCAGACTGGAGGCAAGGGCGAGGAAGCGTTTTAAGTGCAGGAACAGTGAAATTGTCCTGTGTAAATTCCACAGTGGACCAACTTCCCACAGGCTGTTGGCGGCTCCCAAAATCTGTGGCCTTCCAGGGAAATATCTTAATGCAACTTCTGAGTAAATTTACAGAAGGAGTTTCCTGAAAGTAGAAAAACAAGGATCAATGCTGCATTCCTAATTTTTTTTAAACAACAGAGCGTGGTATACCAATTACACAAATTTTACAGAAATAGTTATTTTTTGGATAAAATAGTTCTCAGAAGGCCCAGTAAAGACTGAGCTCCCATGGTGGGAGATGTCAGTTACCACATGCCACTGCAAATATGAAGGGGTTGGTTTCTAATTTATTTTTTTGATGGGGAGTGTAGAAGATAATGTAAATTGATGAATAAGCACACTAACTGGTTGTTACCTATAGAAACATGAACTGAAGTCTATTAAATACTGTTAAAATGTGGATTGCATAGGTACTGCATGTTGAGGCTAAGTGAAAAGTTCCTTTGGAGTGCGGTTTCAGGTTATTTTCTGATTCAGGAGTACAGAATCTTTTTAAACTCAGTTAACCTAGAAGTGTTGTTTTCATGGTAAAGAAACCAAAAGTAGTGCTAAAGACTCAACAAATTAAATGTACAGGGATATTCAAGACGCTTCAACAATTGAGAGAGTGAGAAACCTTGGTTCATCATCTCTTCTTTCTAAATTAATTTCTGCACCCTAAATCAAAGGAAAACAATGTATTGTAGAGCATCTGCTGTATCACAATGGTTAATTCTAGCCCCCCTGTTGGTTACTGTATTTGTACTTAGACAAATCTCTAAACCTGCAACAATAGCTAATATTTTTTAAAAGCTGCTAGGTTTCTCTCTTGCAATTTAAAACTAAGATCACAAAGGTAAATCCCAAGTGATGTCTAGAAGCAGTTACAGTCACATCGGAATAATAAGGAACTGGTGTTTTGTGAAACCTGAATGATCCTATGATATAGTACAGCCAGTTCCTGTTGTAAGTGTCCTGGTATATTTTGCACTAATATTAGGATATTATGGAACAGTAAATAAAAGGGAGATAGCTTTTGGCTATAAATTAAAGAAAACTAAAAATATTCCTTTTAAATGTTTTGGGTTGGGGAGGGGGGTGTAGTATTTTTTTTTACTGTAGAAGGACCTTGCTCCTTTTTTTCCTGAGTTTTGAATTGTTACGATATATGCGATTACAATGCACGGGATTTTGTTGTTATTTCATGTCTGTTTTGTGCCCCTTCCTTTTGTGTTGACTTCCAATAATTGTGGAACAGAACTAGTACAAAATGTCATTAAAGGGGATAATTTTTGTCTCTAATTTTGCTTTTCATGACTAAGTACAATTTCTGTGGTGAATTTTTTTGACCAGAGGGATAACATTATTTAGTTACAAAGCCGCTGCATTTTTTTAAGGGCAAGAACTCTATTTGGTGCACTGTGAAAGATTCTTAGCCCTATGAGAAGAAGCTGCACCTGAAAATAACAAAAATGTCCCTCTTCCTCATTTTCTTTACAGAACTATTAAAAAAGAACTGGAATCCACTAAGCCTTCAAGATTTTATGAAATTTGGTGAGGAAAATATTCTTTTGTAGTATTTTATTGCCACAGGTATTTCTTCTACTGTTAGAGGAAAATTACTAGTAATATTCTTTATCTGTTTGGATATAGAAGGGATTTCTGACATTTTAAAAGCTTGTATTACAATTTTTGCATTTGTAGCAAAGAATTCCAATTCAAAGACAGTAAAGTAATATTCCTAACTAATCTGAATCTAAAAAAAATTATCAGTTTTATTCAGTTTTTGTTCTTATGCTTTTCCTAACGTTATTCCTGTTAGTGATCAGCGTGGTGGGATAAGAAATTGCCCTTCTTTTGTAACTGTGCTACCAACTGGGGCAGGATATAACTGTGATGAAGAAGAGTGGTTGTGGATTATTCCCCAGCTGGCACTACGGGTGGAGGCACTGTGGCATGCAGGGCTGCAGGAGACTTACACCCCATGTGCACTTTCCAATAACATTTTCAGGTTTCTACATTCACATATTTTATTCATAAACATTGAGCAGAGTGTGGCAGGCTAGACTGTGACTTGCATTTTGCACCCCTGCAAAGGGAAGGGAAGAAATGAGAATTCTTGTTGTGCCCCTGGGACTGAAGTTGGGGTGAGCTGACATAAATAAATGCTGTGAATCTGCTTATTTTTCTTCCCTCAGTGCACAGCAACAGGAATAGGAAAACAAGGGCAGATCAATACACTAAGTAGAGCAGCTGAGTCAGGCAAGAAATATTGATATTTACTGTTGGTTTGGGCCTGCAAGAAATAACCATCCCTTTCCTTGAAGCCTGAAAAAATAGGGAGGGACTCATGCTATGGAGGGATGTTGTCTCTTGGGATTTCTGCAGAAATGAGGTCGTTTATGCAGTTTTAATGGTTAGAGTCTCCTGAAACTTCTTGCTCCTGTTGCGTAACATTGTTCATTACAAGCTGCTTCGGAGACCTGGAAGGATTAACCTGGAGGCACTCTCCTGAAGGAAGGCTCTTTCTTAAAAAGAGCCTGGAGAAATTGCATGGAGAATTTCCTCACCCTCTCAGCATGGGTCAGGACTTCCATATTTTTTTTAGTGCAGGGCTCCTCTGTGTAAAGTGACTGCTCGCAGCGCTCTTTCCTTGGAGTGGAGAATGGCAGACCTGACCGGCAAAGCTTGGTGTACAGCTGAAACCAGCAACAATCTCTGAAAAAAAATGGCACACCAAATATCATACAGCTGGAAACATTTTTTCTGGCACAAGAAGATAGGATGTTGTTTAAAAGGCTAGGTAATTTAGACACCTCTGGAAGCAGAGGAATAATAAGGGAGTTTTAAGTTTGTGCATAGGTGTGGTTAAACATGCAAGAACCCCTCTCTGGATTTTACTTTGGCAGCTAACTTTCAAAAGGTTGGTTTCCTTGTCTGGAGAAAGGGGAGTGGGCAAACTTCCCATTCCTGCTGAATGCAACTGCCCCTAAAAATAAGCATTACTTATTCCAGTTCTTTTCACTATATTTACAAACTTTTCTGTGCGATTAATGCAAGCATGTGAACGGGAGACTGACTGTATGCGGAACGACGTGTAATTAGTAGCAACAGAAATGTTTAAATATCTAGGTCTTTGGAGGCTTATGTGGCCAAACTTTCCCTACTTTTAGAGGTTAACCCACAATTTCTATGACCGTTAAAGTAAATCAACCATGATCTAAATCCTGCTCCCATGAAGTCAGTGGGAGTTTTGCCACCAATTTTAGTGGGAACAGGACTGAGCTGTGTAACTCTTATTTAATGCCACTGCATATAGGAAAACTGAACACATTTATTTTGATTGGAAACAACATTATGTAATAATTCCCCAAAATTCTGAGGTTAGCTGGCTGGTAGGAAATATGGTTCTTGGGGGAAACAGTTTCTCCAACAGCTGTCATGTGCAATATATCACAAAGTAAATGTGAATTCTAGTCAATGATGTTAAAGAAAACCTCCTAAAATAATTTAAGATGCAAAGAATAGTGTTTGGTGGAAGGGAACTTAAACATAACATTATGATATACCAACAGGCTTATGTCAAAAAATTGGCTTGCTGGGGAGTTGTTCACATTGGGCTAAATCATGCCATGGGTAATGCCCAAAATGAAGACTGTGGTGGACTGATCTTACCGTGGCTGGTCCAGGCGAAAACCCTGCTGCCGTACTGGAACAGGCTCTGCGGCCTTCCCCCAGCACGTGGAGGTGTCTTTATTCCTCCTGATCTCCAATACAGATGAAAAATGCAAAACATGTCACTTATTTACAGCAAATTTTCACCTTGAATATATCCTCAGGGCAAGTACACAGCCTTATCCACAATATGTAAAAATAATTCCACAAAGAGTAGTCTGAGACCACTCAAAAATGTGCATGCAGCTGCAGGTACTTTCTATAAAGCAGTATGCATCAAATCTTTGGCTAAAGTTGAAATAATTTATTTAAAACTGGGACAATTATGCAGTGGTACAATTGTACCAGTTCCAAGATTAAGTTGGATGGGTCTCTGAGCAACTTGTTCTAGTTAAAGATGTCCCTGCTCACTGCGGGGAGATGGGCTACATGACCTCTAAAGGTCCCTTCCAACTCAAAGTATTCTACCATTCTATGATTCTATTTTATATAAAATCTCTCTTTGTGTCCACAGATAAGTTTTGGACTGAAAGCTATCAAAATTTCAAGAGTGCTCCGTCACAGACATAATAATACTGTGCTTACCTGTGTGATGAAAATTGCTGTTGGGAGCCTGATAAATCTCAGTAGGTGTTATCCAGGGTAGTAACCTTGACCAGCTGACTTCTTTCTGACATAATGCATTCACATTTAGATGGGGTATATCCAGGGTATAATTTGGACCGTATTCCTTCACATCCTGAGAAATAAAAATACAGCCTGCTCACATACTATTTATTTCCCGACAGCTTCATGGACAGTGATCTGGGGAAGGCTGGTGGTACACAATACAGATCTGATTGCTACAAGCATCTAAGCCTCTCCTATCGTTCTTCTTTCTGACTGTGTTTCAGACACAAGGACAGTTTCCCAGCAAGGCGCAGCACTGCCATGAGTGGGCTGACCTGGATGCAGGACAGGAATGGGATTCCTTGGTCCCAGGGTGAAGCACAGGCACGGACCTCCTGGTGCAGAGGGAGAGAGAGGTTAAGGATGACAGGCCACCCTATCTCCACCGACACTTTGTGTCTGTGGATCAATGCTGAAGGAGGAATCATGTCCTTTGTTGTCCTCCATAGAAGTGTCAATCTGCTCAAGGGTAGGAAGGCTCTGCAGAGGAATCTGGACAGACTGGATCGATGGGCTGAGGCCAACTGTATGAAGTTCAACAAAGTGAAATGCTGAGTCTTGCACCTGGGTCACAACAACCCCACGCAATGCTACAGGCTTGGGGAGGAGTGGCTGAAAAGCTGCCTGGCGGAAAAGGACCTTGGGATGTTGATCGACAGCCAGCTGAACGCGAGCCAGCAGTGTGCCCAGGTGACCAAGAAGGCCAACGGCAACCTGGCTTGGATCAGGAATAGTGTGGCCAGCAGGAGTAGGGAGGTGATCGTGCCCCTGTAGTCGGCACCGGTGAGGCTGCACCTGGAGTACAGTGTTCAGTTTTGGGCACCTCACTGCAAAAAGGACATTGAGGTGCTGGAGCGTGTCCAGAGAAGGGCAACGAGGCTGGTGAGAGGTCTAGAGAACAAGTCTCACGAGGAATGGCTGAGGGAACTGGAGTTGTTTAGTCTGGAGAACAGGAGGCTGGGGGGAGACCTTATTGCTATTTACAGCTACCTGAAAGGCGGTTGTAGTGAGGCGGGTGTTGGTCTCTTTTCCCAGGTAACTAGCGATAGGACGAGAGGCAATGGCCTCAAGTTGTGTCAGGGGAAGTTTAGGTTAGATATTAGGAAAAATGCCTTTACTGAAAGAGTGAGCAGATATTGGAAAAGGCTGCCCAGGGAGGTGGTGGAGTCCACAATCCTGGAGGTGTTTAAAAAATGTGTAGACATGGCACTTCAGGAAATGGTTTAGTAGCCATGGTGTTGTTGGGTGGATGGTTTGACTCAATGATCTTAGAGGTCTTTTCCAACCTTTATGATTCTATGATTCTATGATAATGTCCCCTTACAGACTGTGCTACAAAGACGTTTTCATGGCAATCTTATGATGCAGTTACCTTGGTGAATCATTGTGTCTCAGGTGTTCCCAATTATATTTTTTGAAGTGGTGGGAACTAAAATAAATTGCTTCAGTGCACTCTGTATTCTCCCAGTAGATACCAGAAGTTCTGAGCTGCACCGTTTAAAGCCAGAAGCATCTTTACTCTGTAAGAATAGGACTAATATATAGTCATACCTGGAAATTTTATTCTATAGTTGCCTACATGACAAAGTAGGTGGCTCTGCTGAAACACTTTATTTAAATTAATCATATAACAATGATAATCTGAAAGCAAACTTTAGAAAAAGCATATATGACAGTCTATATCTATCCTTATATCCACAATCTTTAGTCTCTTTCCCTCTTGAAGGAGACCTACATTTCCAAAGGAGCCTGAAGGTCTTTGTCTTTCATCCAGCAGATAATACCCTGCTTTGAAAAATAAATCTTCGTGTTTCAACACAGTTTTTGTTATAGAGGTGGAAGCCATATTTTGCACAGAGGTGTGAGCAGCCACGCCATCTGCTCTCTGTCATGGTGCTTTCCCCAGTTTGAAGCAGATTAAGTGGAAAACAGTGCCGATGCTGGTTTGGGATTCTGACAGAAAATGGAGCCCTACATGCCACCTGCCTCCTGTGAAACTGCTGTACATGTGTGCCTGTGGAGCAGCCCCGTTTATAATATACCTCCTCTGCTGATCTGCAAGGGTTTTACGCAGTGAAGGAAGAAGAAAGATGTCGTGCGGGGTGACTGGTGCCTCAGGAAGGAACAGTAAGGCAAATGATCAGTATTGTTCTCTCTGCCCACACTTGAGGATGGCTGCCATCAAGCAATCGATGTTTATTGTGGCTGTAAGGGGGATCCTAGACAAATCCAACCTTGCACAGAGTTCTGCCCTGCTACTGCCGACAGCTGTTCAGTCAGGGCTATCCAGGAAGCACAAGGCCTTAAAAATGTTGTTACCTCCAAGGTTTTGCTCTTCTTTCCTTCGAGGCCAGAAAGCTTTATCTTCAGCAGCCAGCAGTCTTGGCAGGAAAAAATGAATACTTGTATTCACATATGAATACTTTCATTTGCACATGAATATCAGTATCTGTGAGAGGGATAGCACCTCCACAATACCAATCATATCCAGAATCTCCCTGCGTGAATGACAGAGAGATGATCAAGACAGAGAGATGATCATGGTAAACTGAAACACGGGGAAGAACATATGAAAGTATTTGTGAGTAAATTACCCCTTTCCTTATATAGCCCGGCTGCACAGCATTTTCTGTCATGCATTTATTATTTATAAAGCTTTGTAGAGAATTTCTGTAGTCTGAGAAATAATTTGTAAGAGCATAAAGACAGACTATATTTTAAGAAAGAGGCATAGAGCCAGAGGAAAGTTTGAGTCTACAGCCTGACTTCTGCATTTCCTGGCATATGAGCACTTGACTTATCAACTTTAATGTTACATTAACATAAGCATATAATTTCCTAGGATCTTCTCATCCGATTTAAGAAGAAGAGAAAAAAGAAATGAAGAAGGTCTGAGTGTAACAGCACAGTAAATTCTTTCCTCTGAATCTTGCATTGCGTTCACAAAGACGACCACATTGTGCTTTGTAACTTCATTGTCCTGTGAGTGCGGAAGGAAGAAAAGACCCTCTGTTCAGCAAAAGGCAGCTGCTGCCCCCAGACTCAGAAGAACATAACAGTTTTCTCCTTAATGCATTGTGCCATCTGCAAGGGATGAAGAAAAGAGCGATCTCTTGTTGCTGTCCATGCTCCAACCAGTTAACCAGAGAAGGTGGACAGGCACTTAGGAGCAAGGATTCTGGGAATAGTGTGTGACAGGCTTTAAGGTACCAAGGGTGTACGTGAACCTCCTTGGTCACACAGGTCAGAAGAGCTTGCTCTTAGCTGCGGTGATAACTCTTTTTTGCATTAAGAACTCTTACAACTACTTTGGTTTCTAACGTGGGGTCAGAGTTTACGTTCAAAACATAGATTCATCAGTGTTGTAACCCTTTCTGATTTTGTTTTAATTTTACCAAATTCTTCCTTCAGGAATAAAACAAAATCACTAAATACAACAACAATATAGGAAAAAAAAATCCATGTTTCATTCTTAAATTTTCTAGATTTTGATTTCTCAGTTCAAATGACCTTTTTGTTTTGAGGTTTACTTTGACTGTATTTAAAAACATTTTAAAGTCAGTTAAATATCAAACTGGTGTGTTTTTCTCCACAATTAGTGAATCATGGCAGCTTGTAGCTAATCTTCTGGACTACTGATCTTCCTTTAGAAGCAACTGAACATTTTATTCCCTGAGACAAATGGGATTCCAGGGGGTTAAACATGCCACAGGAGACTCCTTGTTCAGTTCAAATTTCAGCTAGTAAACCTCAAGCAGAAAACAGCCTTGCCAAGTTTTGTGCCAGATTAATCCACTTATCTCCTAGTTACTTCACAGCCATTTCTTACTTATTTCCTATTGATTCACTGCATGTTCGAGTTTTTCCCTATGCTTTCTTGTAGTCATGTTCTTGGAATTTGAATGTTCTGAAAAAGGGAAGCCAAGAATTTCTGATAAATACTTAGGTCCCTGACTACAGACTCTTCAAGGTAAATCTGTCTATTTTACATTTGCTTTATGAAATTTGGCTTACAAATATCATACTTGTTTATATGTTGGAATTCTTAGTAATGATTTGGGAGGGAGATTCATTACAGTTTAGGCTGGATGTATTCTTGTAACACAGCAAATATGGAAGCACAAAGACATTATGTTTCTGTTTCAACGTTTATGTATTTCATTCCTATTTTTCTCTTTCAAAATAATTTTGATGTCATTTAGCACCAACTCTTCCATAGCAGTCCTAGACGTGGATTATAAATGTGACATGCTCTGCCAGCTGCAAGAAAAGCCGTCTACAAATCCCCCTGAACCTGAGCTGAGGCCAGCTATGCAACTCTCCCGTCTGAGACAAGCCGAGGTAGCCATCAAGTTTTGTTGCACTTCTTTTGGCTTGGAAATGGCTGTTTTTCTTGACATCTGCACAACCTCAGGCCGAAGTAAATATGCTATTGTGAGCTCCGAAACCTGATTAGCTCCCTGTCCTATTTGCCACAGTCAATGTAGACCACCTGCGCAGGCAGAAGGGGTCTGTTGCTGCCAAGAACTGGTGTAGTTTTAGTGGAACAACATTGATTATCCTACCAGTGCTGCTGGAGATTGATTTGCTCCCAAAAATGAAGATAACTATTAATATTTACACTTTGTCACTTTCTTCCAGCAGATTTTATGCAAGTATGTTGGTACCTTTAGGGGGTTTGAAAGTGCTGGAGGCCCTGTGTTGTGATTACACATTCTGGAATATTTCTAGAGTCATTCTACATCCTTTAGTAACCGCTTCCTTAAATCCTGCCAGAGTTCCTCAATATAACCTCCAAAAGGTTTTTCACCTTGTCGACAATGACAATATCAAATTTTCTAAAATGCTGTACTAATTCTGGTGAAACAAGAAAGCCTTTTCTTACCTTCTGCTGAAGAAGGAGCTGGCAATTTCTCCCAAGGCATATTCTCAACAATATGGATAAGCAGATACAAAGGATGTTGTTACTATTGTCTTAAGGAGATCAATACTTTAATTCCATCAGCAACCCCAAAGTGTCATTCTCCCATTTGACATAACATCCCTCCAGCTGGTGCCCCATCTATAACCTCTTTACCTACTGTTTTCTGCTTTACCAGGTTGAGAAGAGATTACAACAGCTTCAGGAGAACATCACAGGCTGGCCCTTGCTTCTGTTTTCATTGAGCGCTACTGTAGAGTCTTTGTGAGGTGTATGTTGAAGGCTGCAAGAGGAAGGGACGGGGGGTATAGAAGTATGGTTCTCACTGCTGCAGCTGCTGTGTCTGCAATAACTAAAGGGTTCAAAATTGTAGCTCCTTAAATTCACTGTAGTGGGATTGGGATAGTGCACAAGTAAACTTGTCTGCCCTGCAAACAAAAAGCTAAGTCTGTACTGTGTTATCACAACATTCCTTTCAGGAAATGAGCCAAAAAGATTTTGGCCAGAGGGTTCCCAAGAATGCAACAGAAGTATAAAGGACTGACTTTACACTTGTAGTCATTAAGTCTATATATTTATTTTAGGCTTTGTTTGTTTTCTATTGTAGCAGCTTGCTCTTTTTGAGCTTAGCTATCAGATACTCTTCCTTGTGGTAACCTGTATTTTCACAACCATTTTATCATAGATAGGCTAGAAACTTCCTTTCTGAAAATCAGAATGAAAATTCAGCATCACAGGAGTACAAAGGGCAATGCCATTATCAAGGGATTCCCATGAACTTTTACAACTCATTTTGGGACGTGCAGCACCTCCAAGTGACCCTCTCTTAATATAGCTAGTAGGAAATTATGACCTTAAACTTCCTCTACCTTTGCATGCAGAAAAGCTATTAAGTTGTGCAGAAAGCAAGTATTTATATCCACAGTTGAGGATTTTGATATAGGTCTATTTTTCAGAGATGGATTAAACTACTTGATTTTGAACTGAAAGCAGCACTATTATGTCATGCTTATTAGCCTTAAAATTTGTGTTGGAAAGAGACATTCATGAGAGCTATCCCCCTTTTCCCTGCTCTGATTTATTCTAGCATTGGTGTCTCTGGAATTAGCTGTAAATATGTCCTTGGCAGCTACACGAACAAAGGTAGGTCCCGCAGCCTAAATTGTGTGAGTTGCTGAGCACTGCTGTAAAGAGGCACAACAGCTTCTGCTTCCATTGTCTTCAGCAAATTGACAATGATGTGTCACTCCTTGCATAGCTCACTGGTTTGCAGGGCTGGGCTTATAATCATGGGTTTTTCCATGCCTTGGTCCAGGTCATTGATAAGAAAAATATGCTGAAGTTCAGTGAGAGGAAATAAAAAGCAACAGCAATACCACAGGCTAAATCCTGAGCTTGCGTGAGTCAGCACAGCACAGCTGATTCCAGTGATGCTATATCAATCTATCCCTGCTGAGGTTCGGCTTTCAAAATTTTAATGGCTATCAATACTTCAGATATATTGCTAAATAATGGCTTATATGCCACAGCAAGAAACAATATCATGCCATTTACTATTCCATTTAAAAACAATATAAACCGTGTGTGAGAAATTAAATCTGTCACCCTGGGAAAGAGTTCAGGCTGTCAAAATGATAATAGAAACGAAATTCAATTACCTATTTCCTATGTTACCCATGGTAATTCCCCAGAAAATATTAAAGGAAATTGAAGAGGAGATTGTCTTGTAAAGCGTTTTCATAATATAATTATTGTTTTAATTAAGAAAAATCTGTATAATTCTGCAGAAAACCAGCTGAAAGTTACAAGACCTGCAGTTGTTTGTCAGACTAAGATTAACTGCCATTGACCATGACCATCACTGCTGTGACGACAGACACACGCTCTGATCTATAGATTTTCCTCATGCTCAGCCTTGCTGTGGTGATAGTCCGGGAGATTGCAAGCAGGGATGAGACTGATGCTGAGCTTCGGTATGCAGCAGAAGAAAGCCTGCAGGGTAGTACCTGTAGACCCTTTCCCTGCCAGAGCCGGCCCAGCTCCACCGTAAGTGTCAGGGTCCCTAAGGTGGCAAACGTTCACTGAAGGTCCAGTGGCCCCTGGGCTGGGTAGGATCTTGCCTTCATTTTCCTGTGTGACTTCTCTGGATGTGCAGAGTGGAGCTCAGAGACTCTCCTTGGCCCCTTTTCATCATACCATGAGGGGTGGAATAATTCAGCAGGAGGGACTGCGAGACACCGTTTCACACTGCAGCTTCAGAGTGAGCTATAGCCCACACGTTAACACTGCAAACAGCAGTCTCAAAGACCTGAACCTCGATGTGTTTGCTAATCGTTGAGCTATCACATAAGGGGAAAGAGGGGCTCAATATAGGACACAAAATGCACAGCCAGCCAGGACTGAGGTGCCTTTGTAGATTTAACCCTGAAATAATGGATATATATTCTGTAAATAAAATTCAAGATAAAACTGTGTTTATTCTACAAAGAAATTAGAATTCCTCGAGGCAAAAGTTTTAAGAAGTGAATGATGGTGTCAGGTGTTTGACTTACGGAAGAGTTCGTACATTTTTCAAGGTCATGTTCACATGAGTTAAAAAAGGCAAGACAATCAAAAGGAAAAGTGAGATGAGAAAGAGGTAATTACAAGCTGGTGCTCTCAAAGACTGGTGATGTTTTTCTAATCTAGCACAAGTAAATACCTTAAAACTAGCACTGAAAGCTGGTTATATTCTACGCATTAAGAAAAATAACAACGAATGCTTCACTAAGTGTGGGATGAAACAATCTAGTCTGAATTTACGGTTATGTATTCACGATCTCTTTAATTTTCCACAATGTTTTCTGTTTCCAGATTCTTAACAGTATCAAAGTGGAAGTTGTGGCAGAGATTTTAAGGGTAAGTTGTGAGTTGTGTGTGCAGTCTGCTCGGTGGAGAGGCAGTGGTGGGAGGCTTCCTGCTCTCTGGAGTTTGATCTTTGGGGCACAACCTCAGCCTGAGGGTACAGAGCAGAGCAGAGGGAGGCCAAGTAGCTCATGTGACGGAACCGCGTTTGCCTTTGCAACACGGCCTGCTAGAGCACCTAACCTCTAAGTGAGCTCGTGCTGAGATCTGCAGTGCTTGACAAGACTCTTTCTGATACTTGAGCTAAACTGTTTACAGCTCGCTTGCTAATTTCTCTACTCCTCTGAAGCCTGCAGCATAGAGATACCCTGATTATTAATCACCTTCTCGTCACCATCAAAAGGTCTTGGTGGTACTTGGAGTAAACAGATGGTGTTCAGGGAACCCGAGTCCTCATCAAAACTAGGTGTGAACTACGAGGGGAATCTGCACCATGAAATGAAGCCAAATGCATCCCTTATCTGTCCTAAAGAGGCCAGCTCAGGTAGAAGGAGCAGTCTAGCCACAGCACAGTGTCTTAGCTAACTAGCTTTGCAGACTAGCTATGTTAATAAGGCTGAGCATAGCTCTGACAAGGTTGATTTCAGGTTCACAGTTAGTATTTCTGAGCTCTGCCACACAGTGCTGTGTAGACGTATTGTTTGCCTGGGGCTAGCTTGGGGCAATCCACATGAGACTGCAGTGCACTAGGCAAGCACTCCTTCTCTCTCTTTGCAGAAGTTGCTGAACTTCACTGTATCCCAGTCACTTCATGGATGAGATGGAGGCTCTTGGAAAAGGGTCTCATTTTATAGTCTTTTAGCTCTTTCTCTAAGCACAGTTTGCATTTCCCTGTTACCTGGTCACACGGGATCTCAGAGCACAAGCACTATTCAGTGGCGAGTCAGGATACAGAAAACTTTCATGCTGATAATATAGCTATAAAGAAATATTTATATAGAGCTAGATCATGCCCTCGAGGCATAGACTTGTATTTGGAAGAGTTTTACTGGCACAAATTGGATGTACTCTAATACTTGGCATGCACAGTGACATGGAAAGTGCTACAAAGGATGCTGCGTTGTGTCTCTGGCTGCACCCTACCTCCTCGGACCACCCTGGCTTCCTAGCAAAGCAATTAGAGTGTAAGGCTTATGTTGCCCCAGTCACCTGGGCTGCGATTCCCCCCGACCCTTGTGTCGCCAAACAAATTATATTCATTTCCTTCCCAAAACGAGAAGCAAACTCAAGATCTTACTGCTGTATATCACATCATGTAAATAGACCTGCATAGCTGCAGCTCCCTTGTTGTCTAAGCCCTCATAGCAATAATGTGTTCTAACAAGTTAAAAAAGAAAAAACAAAGAACTGAAACTGAGTAAATCTAAGGCAAAGCCTCACAGCTGAGAATATGTGGTCCTCACAGTACAGTAAACATGCTTTTATCTTGGGTATTCAAAATGTCTTTTCTGGTTTACATTTTGAAAAATACTAGCTGCAAGGCTCTTTGAAGACCTCAAGGAAGGTTTTAAGCATAGTGAAGGAACGTGCTCTTTGTAAAGAAAGATTCAGTAGTATTGAAGAGAGATTCTATTTTCTTAATACAGAGATGGTGCAGCTTGAAGTTCCCAGCTCCAAGTGAAAGAACAATGCTGAAAAACAGTAATTTAGTGGACCAAGAGTTATGGCAACGGGAGTCAGAGAACAACCTCACCTATCACAACAGAACAGAAGTGGAAAAATACATTATTTAGAAATTAAAAGAAGTTCATATTCTAGTTTATATTTTAACATTGAATTTCACACAAGAGTCATTACTTTCATTCTGGGGCTTTCTTATGACCTTGGAAGGTCCTTGAAGTTAGCCAAGTTTAAATTAGATTTAAAAACTTTCTCATTTCAGAAACTCTCCGGCATGACATATTGAGGTAATATTATGCATTGAATGTGCTCTTCATCGTTGTATCTGGTTTTGATCGTGTTTTATGTAAGGTTTCCTGGATACAATTGTATTTCTTAGGTGCCTAGCCCTCAGTTACTATTGTGGGGGTGATAAATGATTTCTTTTTAAGAGCATTTTCAAGTAGAGATTTTACCTGTCTGGTTTTTTTCAAGACATAATTACCTTGTGACAACTGCCAGGACATTGCAGTATGTGTCATGCAGGCAGACTTCTATGAATTTAGAACAATCATCTTTACATCTTACACCTGCAAACAATAAAAAGTGCCAGCAAAGTAACATCACGGTCTAGTTTGATAGAATATTCAAAGCAAGCAAGTCAGCAATATACTTCAGTTTTCTAAGTCCTCTGTCAGCCCAGTTCTGGCTGATGTCAACTCTGTTTTCTAGTGTTGGTGCAAATCTGCCAAGTGATGGCATGCCCATCAGACTACATGAAAGAAAACATGACAACCATTACAACAATTCCTGTAGCAGGTTAATGACCTGTACTAGCATGGCCATTGTCTTTGTTAGCAACAGTTCAAGTCACCCTTTAATTAACACTTTTTACCCCCATAGTTAGAGAAGGTATTCCAGTTTATATATTGATTTTGTTCTTTTTGCCATTTTAGTATTACTAAATATGAACTAGTTATCCCAACTATCTAAGCCCTTTAACAATATATATGACTTCATCAGCCCATCTTCTTATCCAGCTGTTTGATTATTACTGTAGTTAGTTATTCATGGAAACACACATAAACAACACCAATTCAAGAAGTGGATGTCTTCCACCATGAAGAAATTATTAAATCAAATTCCAAAAATCTTAACATCTGAGAGACATATGGACAGAAAACGGAGAAAGTGGAAATTGATAAAGAAAAATCACAAGGAAGACACTATGTTCAAAAACCTTAAGGATGTCTTGATGGAGAGACATAGATTTTGAAGCCTGAAACCAGGGAAAATGCAGAAGAATTCATAGACAGGCATGATCAAAGGTATGATTTTGGGAGTGGGAAAAGACAACATTAGTTCTCTGTGAAATCTTGTCTCACAGTCAAACAAGAACTCCCACTGTAATGCCATTTATAGTTTTTGTTGCTTCAATATTGTGCCTACTCTAAACAGTAAGGCTGACACGGAATTTCCTATCAGCCCATGATTTGCAATAAACAGAGTGAAGAAAAAGAAGGAAGAGATGGAAGTTAAGCCTATAAGCAAGTTTTGCCATCTGTAACCAGCCAGATCTTCTACCCTATTGCTTGTCATCAAACAAAACTGTGTATGCAGTGCAAGTGCACCTCAGGCTTTACTGATATTTATTAAAGCTAGATCTGTGTTTTGTACTGTGTGCGTAGGTATGGACTTTCAACTGAAATGACTTGTCGAAGTTGAAATTATATTATAAACTAATTCTAAATGAGGTGATATTTTACCACAGAAATGTACTTGCAAGCAGAAATAATTCATCTGTGTACCCTGTTTTGTTTCAAGTTGCTTTGAAAATGAGATAATTTCTTGATTCACGTTTGGAAGCAAAAGGAGAAAATAATCCACAATGAGTAATTTATTTAATGAATTTTGCCAGTCTTTTATCTGCTGCCCATTAATTGCTACAAATATCTGAAATCTAAAAAGCATTTATGATTTGAAATCATTTGCAGATTTCAACATTTATGCTTTTAATTCTTGCTCTGTGCATCAGTAAAACCAAAATGACACTACAGATTACAACTGGCATCTGTAAACATGAGTTAAATAAAATATATCAAATAACTTTTTCTTTAGACTACTTGGATGTTTTTTTACTAGGGTATATTTATATCTTGACTACTCTGTAGTGTAAAATATTAAATGCAGTCCATTTAACCTCAAACTAGCTCAGGTCTTGCTCTGACTGGGTGACTGTCATGGAGCCAATGCCAACAAATGCCAACAGCCCAAATCTCTACAGAGAGATCTAGGCAGGATTTCTGAGCTTTATTTCCCTGACCTTGGCAGTCGGGTAAGCCAGGGTAAGGCTACTTCATATAAACAAGGTGTGTCCTTTTTGTGCACCAGTTCACATAAAGTCACTCTGGGCTAGATGTGAGCTCAGGCAACAAGGAAGAAATGACCTGAATTGCTCTGTCCCAGAAGTAGCCCTTTGTCCAAGTGTCAGAACAGTTGGAGACTACACCGAGCGTGCTTTTTGTGCTAGGCTTGTCTCTTAGTCACATTGAAACAATTACTGAAAATCATGGGCCTTCTTAGCAAGAAATCAAGAAATGCAGTTAATATTTTTGTTGTTAAAACTGCTATTTACTCTTACACAGCCTGACAAAAGCAGGGTAGCACAGCATCTGGAAGCATCCCTGAGGAAAGTGCTCTGAAGAGCCGCATCCTTGAACACGTTTTCTACAGCTCTTGTTTAACTACTTCACATACTCATTTTCTAGTCATCATAGCCACATTAGCTAATAAATTAAAACACTGGCAACATAGAAGACTTATCAAACTCGTACAGACAGTTATTAGCATATTTACCATGGCCAAATTGTTTCACTTGATTTATTTCTAAGTCAGAAACAGTTTCAGCAAATACATCAGCATTCCAGCTCAACAAAGAACATCTTAATTTCCTCTTTCGACAAAAATCAAGTTTATAATATTCTGAATAATATATTATCTATATCCATCCATCCATCCATTCACCCAGAACTCAATTCTCTTAGGCTGAGCAATGTTTTAGGTTTACATTTCACTGTTTATGTTTCTCCAAAGGTAAAAAAAGATCTTTGGAAAACACTGTGAGTCAAAAGGCTCTATTTTCACCCAGCAATGGGAAGGGAATTCTCGTTCCCTTAAGTAGGGAAAGTTGTACATATTAATTTACCACTTCCATCTGTGTCCCTTGCAGTTACCTCAGCACCTATTTCAGAATTAATCTTACCACTTGTTTTTTTGTCCACTAGGCCTCCTACTGCTTTGCTTTTACAAGACTTCCTATTTTTCATATTAGCATTAGGAATTTCTACTGCCCTGCAGTCCTTTCAAGGCTTTGGGTTTAATTTCACTAGTGGGACCTTTCTGAGCGCGGGTTATTACTCAACTTTCAGCTTTGTATACTGTAAGGGGATATGGATCTCTATTTTTCACCCACGTAAGTATAGGCAATGATGGGAGTCTTTTTGTTTTTTAAATGAACATAGTTTCCTGGGCTTTTTGGTCTTTCTTTGCTTCAGAAATTACACTGCTTCACAGAAAAGAAAATCAACAGGTGAAAATAATAAGGAGGTGTAGGGCAAAAAAAGCAACCCCCAGGGCACTCAAAGACCTGGAGGGAAAGATTAGGAGGTACATAGGAGGACTGAAAATAAAAGGGATAAAAGAGCAGGGCTTGGGGCAATAAAAAATGTAAATTGAACCTCTGTGCAAGGCGAGGTAGTTGCTTTAGTGGCAACCATGGCTGGTCCTCTTACCACCTTCCACATATTCTCCTTAGTATCAAGAGAAAGCTCACACATTAGAAACTCATTCAACGTTAGTCCCTGTTCAGACTGGGAACTTTCCTTGTGTTTTTAGAGGCTTTTCTCATGTGGTTGAAACTAAGTACATGCACAATAGCTGGCTGCTTTAAGGCCTGAATTTTGAAAGGAGCAACACTTTTTCTTTTTTCATATGGAAGTAAATTTGAAATGTTAGGACATAGCCATCATCTAGCTTAGGTACACAGGCAAGTGCCTGAACTCCTTACATCATTGCAAGAAGGACCCCTTGCAGGGCACTTCCAGGTGGAGAAACCATATTGACTTCATGATAGCAGAAGGAGTCTGCAGTGCAGATAAACACATGTAGCCCTGTGGCTTTTATTTTATATCTTTTTCCAATCTTTTTCTATGTGGGAATATGGCTTTTCTTCATACTTCATGTGCTGTGAAAGGCAAAAGTGTGTGGGGGTGGCAGAGGCGGCTTTAAGATGATTTTCTCCATCTAGACCATGTGAGGGATAGCACGTTCCTCTAGGATGCCCATGTCTGCAACATGGGTAGGAGGTCAGTCTGGGTTTGGGAATGGGATTGGACCACTCATATGGGCAGCACAGGCAAAACCAGAAAAGCCAGTGAACTTACCAAAAGTCACGGGGGAGCTGGAGAAGCAATAGAGCTAAGGTCTTCCAGGATATCCAGACCCTGTTACTATTGGATCATCCTTCCTTACTGCAACAAGAGAAGTACCAGGATCTGGGACTCAATGAGAGAAAGAAGGCATCTAGAAAGTTCAGAGACTTAAAATATATGTGTGTGTGTAAGCATAGCTATATCCTTCAAAAATTGCAGAAGTGCATATAAAATTCCTGTCTTCTGATAAGAACTTTTCCTCATAGAAGGACACACAAACTTATAACTCCAATTTTCATTTGTTTTCTGAAGTTAAATGAAAGCAAGCTAAAATGTAACCATGCTGCAACAACAAAGAATTTAAATCCAAGGAATTCTTTAATAAGTGAATACGGTTTTCATGTGATTGCAGTCATGACGAAGAATAATCCACTGTGATGCTATAGTAGCTTATTTCTGTGATAAATTATACAAGCATGTTTTCCATCTTTATTTTTTTCCTAGACTTCAGGGTTTTTGAAATTTTGGGAACATTGTACATATAGCTAGTGATGTGTAAAATATATCTGCATTTACCAATATAACTTAGGAAAGCTTTATTTTTCATCTTTAAACAATACTAAATCTGGTCATTTATAGAAATCAATGAAAATGTAGTTCTTGTAGACTGTGTGAGTCATGCTCCTGAAATGCTTATGAATTATATTGCCACTCTCTCATAGCTCTCCTAAAACTCTTTATCGTCTTACTTTGCTGTGCGCTGGTCTGCAAATTGTAGCCAACCTCAAATTTTATAGGTATAAGTTTTTATATTTAATGGTAGTTTTTATTGTAGTGTTTATTTTATTGTTGCTCTATATTAATCTTATTGTACTTAATTTTCCAAATGCTGTTGAAGCTCATCAAAACCATCTCATTCAATTACTCTTCTTATTTGATTAGGAACTCCTGTTGTTAGTTGTCAGATAGACAGGCAGATGTCAGCCTCTGCCCCTCCATGGTTATTCATGCAGTCCTTTTTGATTCTGTGAAGGAAGAGAAAGTACCTAACCACTGCAGATGGAATAGAGAGATTCCAAAATTTCAGAATTTAACAAAACCCTAAACCTCAACATTTCAAAAAATAAAAGGAAGCCTATGTTAAATATTAATGTCCTCATAAGCATAGTAAACTTACACCTTAGCATCTTCAACAAATGACCTCTCTGGACTGCTGACGGCATCTCTGCAGGCAGTATGAAAAGACAGAAAATTTCCAAAGCAAAGGAGAAGTACTAGCCTCCTTCTTGTTTTTAAAAGAGAGAAAGGTGGCATTTGCAAATACCTTATGTTTATCTTTTGCAAAATAGTGAGATAATTTGTAACACAATTCCATACCACAACTACTGCCTCTCTCTAAAGATGCCCCACTAAAATTTGAGGAACTACTGCCTGTATGGTACAGTTAAAGCAAAAACAAGTAGAAAAATATTCCAAGAAATCAAGTGTTAATCCCAAATAATTTTAAACTAAGGGAGATGAATTATCATAGGTAGAAGCAGTGGAAGATTCGTCTATCTATCCATTCATTCATTTAACTTACTTTTAAATATTGAAGCTATGACTGAATAAATTTATGAGACTCAAAAGCCAAAAGCTTGCTTTCTAAAACCTGCAATTTCTGAGCATGCACCAATTTGTGCACACAAAGTTAGATGATCTTGTGCATGAGTACAAGTATGCAAGCATGCAAAACAAGCATTAGCATCCGTCTTTTGCCATTTCTATTAACAAATGCTCAGAAGTCCAGTCTGGGGGCCTTTGAAGATTCAGTCAGTGCAAACAGCAAATAAGTAACAAGCGCGACACTAAATTCTAGGAATATGCAAAGCTTCCATCTGCCTTGTCGCTTTCCAAGATAGGATGAAAGACTTTCCAAGGCTATAAAATGAACATGTTTAAAATGTCAGAGAAACTAGACTGCTGGATCTGTTGGATCTTTCATTCCAATAGGGGTTGTAGTCGTATTTATGCATAAAGAAATATAATCAGAGGAGAGTAGTTTTTTGTGTTTGTATATATACATAAACTGGATCTCTTAGAAACTAGCCTTGCTAACTTCTTTCATTCCTTCCAGACACCTCCTCTAGTTTCTCTGTCCTCACTTGGAATAGCCTTACATTCTAGTTGTCCTTCATCAGGTCTCTCTGGTTTCCCAAGAACAATATATTGACAAAAACTTAGTTTCTCTTGTCTTTTGAACCTCCATCTTTGCCCAAGGCAGAACGATCATTAGCCAATAACCAAGTGCACAACATGTGGCCCGGTACATCAGATAATACTCTTGCCTTAAAAAAATTCCCTTACTAATAATCACCCTTTAACTATTTAACAATTCTAATTAATTATATACCTTTGCGAAAGGTGATGTATATAGTACCTATGTGTGGGATTACTTAAAATCGCGGTTTATTTTATCTTTGCTTGGTGAACATCAGTATTATTTCTCTTCTCTGCTGCCCCACGCACCAAAGAGGCATCCCGATTCACGACATTTGCACATACATCCACTACTGCAGAAGCCGCAAATAGTTCAGAAATGAGCTCAGCCTCCCTGCTAAGCCTGTGGGGAGGAAGAAGCGGCTGGTGAAAAGGAAGTACAGCTTGAATCATAGCTCTCTATTTTGCTTGACAAAACATCACAGGATATGAGGCTAACATACAGTGGCACTTTCTTTGTATAGTAAGCACACAAGGTTGTGCTAGCAAGATTAATCTGTTTCCCATTTGTCACCTTTTCATCACAATGTGGGTGCTCTGAATTGTTATATATCTTTAAAACTAGTTCTAGATATCAAGCTGGGCACGTGCAAACTAAAAGACCCCAAAAACAGGGCCAGTCTCCTGTTGAGGACTTTTGCTGCCCCTTCCTGCTCTCTTTTTCACCAGAAGCAAGCAAATACACACCGCTACTGTCTCATCCCACTTCTGCTCTCAGACCCCAAGGAGCATTTGCCAGGCACCCGGCTAGGGGAGCAGCATCTCTGCATGCATCTCTGGCTGTCCCACTGCAATTACTTGGCATGTTTGGGAAACTGCTTCCAAGAACCTGGCTTCTGACAACTAATTGTCACCAATTTCTTATGTCTCATCTCTAATCTACTGCTTGATCTATTTATTTATCCATTTGCTGACTCATCTCTCTTCCCATTGATACCTCATGTATTAAATAACTTAGCTAAATCTTTCAATGATGTGCTGCTGCCCACTACTTCTCTGCTGAATCAATTCATTGCTGCTTGGTTTTTTGCTTCTTTAGGTAGCTGACTTAGAATATAACTTAACTGATTCGCTTCTTTTTAAACAGACATTGTTGCCAACTCTACTTCCTCAGTTAATCACTAAATTCAATCTGTTAGTTCCTTTTCGTCAGCTGCTGAACTATGCTCTTGACTGCTGGAGTCCCACCCTGCAAATTCACTACCCTGTACATTTGCTCTCCTGTCATCATCCCTGTAACAGTTTTCCTTTCTATTGCTCTTTCCCCCTTCTCCTTGGTCCTTCCTTTCCCACACCTTCTTTTATGTCATCTGTCATTCATATTGTCTTTTCATTTTCTCCCTTTGACTGCCCATACCACATCATAGCCTTTGTTTTCCCAGAAATTAGTAAGGCATGCTTTATTTATACAAGGTAGTCACACCTAAATTAAACAGTGTCACTACGGCCTAAGCATTTCTGCCATATATCTCCTTGACTACCATTTTGCCACGCAAAGCAGTCCTTCCTCTCCTTTTATTATCTGATTGATTGTCATCACCATATATAAAGTTTATGTAATTAGATAAATTATACTTGTAATTACACTTCAAATACATTTTTTGATACTTGTAATTGTCAGCAATCTAGAGGTTGGAAAGCTTGCAATGTGACCTGTAGCAACAGTACGAGGTCCAACAAGGCCAAGAGCAGGGTCCTACACTTGGGTCAGAGCATCCCCTGGTATCAATACAGGCTGGGGGATGAAGGGACTGAGAGCAGACCTGAGGAGAAGGACTTGGGGGTGCTGGTGGACGGAAAGCTGGGTGTGAGCCACCAATGTGCACTCACAGCCCAGAAGGCCAACCATATCCTGGGCTGCATCAAAAGCAGCGTGGCCAGCAGGTCGAGTGAGGTGATTCTGCCCCACTACTCCGCTCTGGTGAGACCCCACCTGGAGTCCTGCATCCAGCTCTGGAGCCCTCAGCACAGGAAAGACGTCGACCTGTTGGTGCTGTGCCAGAGGAGGTCACAAAAATGATCCGAAGGCTGGAGCACCTCTCCTATGAGGAAAGGCTGAGAGAGCTGTTGTTGTTCAGCCTACAGAAGAGAAGGCTCCAGGGAGGCCTTATTGCAGCCTTCCAGTACTTAAAGGAGGCTTATAAAAAAGATGGGGACAGGCTTTTTAACAGGGCTTGTTGCAACAGGACAAGAGGTAATGGTTTATATTAAAAGAGGGTAGATCTAGATGAGATATAAGGAAGAAATTTTTTACCATGAGGGTGGTGAAACCCTGGCACAGGTTACCCAAAGGGGTGGTAGATGACCCATCCCTGGAAACATTCAAGGTCAGGTTGCACGGGGCTCTGAGCAACCTGATCCAGCTGAAGATGTCCCTGCTCATTGGTTGGGCTAGATGACATCTAAATGTCACTTCGAGCCCCAGCTATTCTATGATTCTATGATTCTATGATTCTATGATTCTATGATTCTATGAATACAGCTTAATTATTACACCTGGACTGGAATAGCATTTATGCAAAGCAGAAGAGCTAGAAGACAATAAGAAGTCAATAAAAGTGTGTGAATCCCTAATAATAACATACAGAAAAGCAAAGCAAAATCTAATCACTAGAGCTGAAGAAGAGACCATTTTACACTTGTCAAAATACCTTTTTGCACCCCAGCTGCAAAACAACAAGCTTTTGCTTTTGCACTAAAATAGAAAATTGCAAACAATGATATTTTTCCTCTCCCCTGTTTTTTTCCATTTTGAATTTTCTGTTTTCACTGATTGCAAATCGGGGACTGATCAAGTTTCTCACTCTCTTTCCAACTTCTGTGTAATTTTGTAAAATGCTGGTAAGATTTAGAAGTTACCCAGAGGAAAAATAAAGTTGGTAATCTTCCCACTTTGTAACATTTCCAAAAGTGTTAGAAAACTTTTAAAGTTAGGAAACCCAAGAGTCTGGCAGATTCAATGCAAAATTCTTTGTGAAACTGGATTTATTTAACATAAATAAACCATGTTAAAAAAGAAAAAAAAATTAAACCCATAAGAAAGTCTTTCAAAATTACTGCTCCTTTTATTTTTTACATTCTTTACTGAAATACAGTGTTTAGAAAACTGAAGCCAAATACCCTTTCAAACTTTTTAAATGTTATGTAATCTACTTGAGTTTCATTGAAATTTTCATTTCTAGAGATTTTAAAACAGACAAGATTTCTTCCCTTCTGGTGCAATGCCAAATTATGAAATCTCAATAATCTTTTTACAATAAATTAATTCTAAAGATATAATGATGCATATACTTTACAAGTTATCCTATTTGCCTTCCCTTATTCCAATGCAAATTTATTTTATCTGAAATAAAAGCTGTATTTTTCTTGCAAAAATCAAAGTACTTTTTATTACATAATGGTCTACGCAGGTTTGAAATTTGCAATTTTCTCTGATTTCAGAAATTATAAAACAGAATAATAATAGTTAAAGGCAGTCCTGAACAGTGTTTATTTTTAGTTTGGTTACACAATGAACGTATAAATGTGACGTTAATGTGGTGGGACTCTTAAACCACACACTGTCTTTTGGAATTCTGTCTGTTCTTGCTCTCAGTCCTTATCTTTTTTGCTTAACAACTGAAATTTATTGTCAGGATAATTTTACTAGATGGCCCAGCTACAAACAGATTGAAGAAAAATGGGTGTGATTTTTACTTAATTACCTAAACATTTTCAAGACTGATAAAAGTGGCTGATAGCTGAGCTGAGCCGAAGTTCCAGGGAACCAAGATTTTCCCACAAAACTGATAGCTTTTTAACAGACCACTTATATTACTCATTCATTGATAACATATTGGCAAGGATTAGCATTTCTAAATATCTTGTTCTGTCATTCTTTTGTTGTGGCTTTTTTGTGTTCTTTAAAAGGACCCATTCTTAAATAACCAGAAAAATACGGAAACACTAGAGGAAAACATTTTCTTTTATCTCCCACTCTGTTTCAGAATGTCTAATGATGGCTTGGGCAAACACATGAGTGTCTGGCTTGGTGCTGATTTTATGTGCAAATGTAAACTGAAGACAAATTGATGTAGTGTGAAGACATCCAGTAGAGCAGTCATTAATGCGGATAAGAAAGTCTATTATTGTATAAGGGTAAACCAAATAAATGTGTGATTCAAATATAAATAACAAAATCTGAGTGGTGATTAATGAGATAAAATTAATTCTCAAAATACCTTTATGTGTATATATATTGCAACTTGGTCCAAGATGCCTGATACTAAATCCTGATGCACTTCTACTAAATCCATATCAATTTACTCTATGGATATCAAAAGAGCTTTTCCTGATTTTTGCTTGGAGGGTCAGTCTACAAAGCAAACTGGACATTTTTAGTGATAAACCATGGAAGCTAACATAGATTCCTACAGTTTGTAATCAATAATTTATAGGGTGTGATACAGTGTTTTGGAAAGGATGAGTTAGAAAAGAATTTGATGATTGTAGGGATTTGTAGCTGAACATAGATTCATGGTGGCTCAGAGCAAAAAAGGTGTCTGTGGGTGCTCAAACAGTGGACTGTGAGTACAAGTGGAAAAGTTACAATTTATACCGGAATGAGACCATTGCAGTCTGTGGTATACTGTGTACCCTACGGAGTCCACACTTTGGAAAACAAGTTAGTAAACAGGAGTGTGTATAAATACAACACAGGAGCGTGTTTACAAGTAGTTTTTTGTTTCTGGAAGATGTGTATTCCAGCTGGATGCTAAAGAAGATCTATGTATTTAGCTTAACACAGGGAAGATTAAGTGAGACATTTGATCTCATTCCCTCAGTACCCTTAAATCAAGGTAGGATATCGTCTCCAAAAACAGCATTTCTTTTGTGCAACCAAAATGTAAGAGCTCAGTGGAAGAACTACTTGGGGAAATTTTGTGTCCTGTGGTACAAAGATCAGACAGAAGAGTTAAATATAGAAGGAAGCAGATATAACCCCCTTTTTCACCCTTTGCTAGCATTAAGTATTACGTGTATATTTAGTATTATTGGCAAAACAGATCTGCAAGCTTCCTGCATTACTAAAGTCTCGTCAGTCTTGTGTACTGGCTTTTCTCTACCATTTTCATGATTCTATACAAAAGAACCTTCTCTGATGCTTTCCTATCATTTCTGTACAAACAAGCAAAATCAGAAGTATATCTATAAATGTGCAAGTGAGGAATGTGAATGCTACCCCATCTGTGAATGAAACTGTTGTAGAGTCCCTGATTCTGGGAGCCTGCTTTGTGATTCTTGTGCTGTTCAAGCTAATTCCTGTTCTAAGCTATTAAGTCAGCTTGGAATCAAAGCAGCATCCAGTCACCGAGTTTCAAGTCTCTGTACATTAATACCCTGCTGTGCCTGTAACTCAAGCATAGCTTTTTGTTTTCAGCTGTTTTAGTCAATGGTAGAGAGGTAGACCTGCAAGCTGGCCAACAATTTTTCTCTTTATTTCTTTCCCATTGGGAGTATAGAAAACCAGGGAAAACATTTATGTACATGGACACTCTTCTTTCTCTCTAATGTCACTGGTCCTCACATGGAACAGGCGTCTTCTGGGAGATGGGTCACCTGTTCAATACGGTCTTTTCAGGCTTTCAGGCTATGTTTGTTGCTACAGATAAAATAGGCCTGTTCTCTGGCTCACAGGGCAAATGGCCTGGCACAGCTCCGATCTGGAGAACCCAAACTATCTTTTCTCCTAAAGTACTCAGACTTCTTCGTGCAGCCCACTGGGAATGGTCCTGCTACATGCAATGGCCTGAATGATTCCTGGGTGCTGCCTGGAGGACTGGCAGGAGCCAGCTTGCAGGGAGCATGTGAGAAATTATGCAGTATGAATAGTCATGTTTCAGTGTTGCAGCCCATGCCTTGGACTACCATAGCAATGCTGTAATCTTGGTGTCTTTTGAGCTTAGATGTGCCTAGAAGCTTTTTCCTGGCTGTGGTCTCCAAGAGGAAGAAGAGAAAAACCTACTATGATCTGGCCTATACCTTCAAGACAGGAAAGAAATGTATTCTTTCACCACAAACAGAAGCACTGCCATAAACAAATACACGGGCTCCTTGCATCTCCGCTCAAGAAGCCTGGACTTTGGGCCATGCACACCTCTGAGCTCATTAAAAATTGTCGTTGTTCATTAGATTTAAAAGCACCAGCTATCCAGCTGTACAGAAGACAAAGTCAAAAACTAAGAGAAAGAAAATACTGCGCCTTCTTTCGGCCCCAATCCTGTGGGCTTTACTGATCAAAAAAATTCTCCTACTGGCTTCCATTTTCAGCTTCTCATTTGTCCCTGCAGTATACCACAGTTGTATCAAACTTTTAGGGCTAAATGAATCTGCTGCTGATTATCAAGGCATTGCAGCTGCCTCTCCTTTATAGGATGAGTTCACAAAGTGCCCTCAGAATCAGCTTAATGTTATCATTGATTGCGCCCCTGAGTAAGGAAGGTCTCCAGTCCTGGTGTGCCTGCAGTGTGACAAAACCTGCAGTGATGTGGATCTGATGACATTTTGACATAATTTTCTTCAGGACATGTTCTAGTTCACTTGGGTGTCTTGCAGTGTGATTTGCCAGGAGTATGAGTAGCAGCTGCAGGTAGGGCTGCACAGTGTCTCAGCACTTCTCCTAGGCCAGGATAGTATGGACAGTCAGGGCTGTGCTGTCAGGGATGCCTGCGGCTGAGCTGAGATAGCTGCTATCAATGATACTTTGAGATCTTCTGATGAGAAATACTGCAGAAAAGCTAGACATTATTACTAGTTTTAGGTCTGTGAAGAAATGTGCACTGCCAAACTGTGATGGTGTGATTGTAATTGTGCTGTATCTTAAACACTGGCTCCAGTCAACACACACATCCTCTAAATGCCTTTTCCTTCTTTCTGCAGTTTTCTGGCATGCTCATAGGTAGCTGTGTGGCAAAAAAGACACATTGTTCTCCAAGTACTGTAAATTCTCAACATGAATTAGGAAAAAAAAGAACTAAAGTTTTCTTTTACCACTGTCTTTAAGAGCATTTTCCAAGCAAAATTATTATAAACTCTGATCATAGGTTTCACATTTTCCTTTCTAGTCATTAATGGAAACAGTTCATGTGTCTATTGTATAAAAGTGGGTATTTTACCTTTTGATTCTTTGTGTTTTATTTACAAAAATTTGTCTTTTTCTTTTCCTCAACTCTTTGCTGCTTTACAATCCTGTCCTCAGTGTTGTAGTTATTGGAAGGATATATTTTCTTACACGCTAAAAGAACAGCTTTAGGACATGGTTTTCAAAAACATTTGGCATTTACTTAAGCCTGCCTTCTCTGATGTTTATAGCAGAGAAGACTTTTACCATTGATGAACACTGGTAAGTATTCCTCCTTGGATTCATTTTGAACTGTACTTGTTCAGCACCACTGCAGATGAGGCCTTGCAATTTTTTTTTTCAGACTATGTAACAAAGGAGAACACCCAGTAATGAAATAATCAAATCCCATAGTCTCATTTGCAATGCCTATATGGATCAAGACTCTCTGAGCGTACTCAAAGCCAAATGTGCTGGCTATTTGCAATGTTGAACTCCAAGTACGCCTTCAGGAGCAAGATGATGTTATTCCAGCTGGTGTGTCATACAGGCAAATGTCAGTCACGGCCGTACTACAACCACCAGGCTGCTTGCACGTAGCCGTATAGAGACGGTGCTCACTTGGGAATCACCCTTCCAAGGCTGCTCCATGTTTACCTGTATCAGAAGGTGCCATGTCTACCTCCAATAATTTTAGCAGGACATTCAAGATAATTCTTGTCAGTACACCCCCCTGTCATGTCCCAACACCAAGAAGCTACTATACCCAGTGCACATTTCACAAATGATATGTCCAAGGCAACATACCCAGCCTCATTTTTACTATGCTTCCGTGTACCAAAATAGCAGCCTGGTGCCTCTGAATGGGTAACCCTGCACCACTATACAGTAGGATGAGGCACTCCACGTATATCCAAGAGTGTCACTGAAACCTACTTACTGAGACAATTGCAAGTGGAGAGACACACAGATGGGCCAGATACAGCAGTCCTATGAGGAAAGGCTGAGGGAGCTGGGCTTGTTCAGCCTGAAGAAGAGAAGGCTGAGAGGGGACCTTATAAATGCTTATAAATATCTCAAGGGTGGGTGTCAGGAGGATGGGGCCAAATTCTTTTCAGTGGTGCCCAGTGACAGGACAAGGGGCAATGGGCACAAATTGAAGCAGAGGAAGTTCTGTCTGAACATGAGGAAGAGCTTCTTCCCTCTGAGGGTGACAGAGCACTGGAACAGGCTGCTCAGGGAGGTTGTGGATTCTCCTTCTCTGGAGATATTCAAGACTCGCCTGGACAAGATCCTGTGCAGCCTGCTGTAGGTGACCCTGCTTCGGCAGGAGGGTTGGGCTAGATGACCCACAGAGGTCCCTTCCAACCCATAACATCCTGTGATTCTGTGATTCTGTGAAGACTATGCCTTTCTGCAAAGCAACATGCATCATCACATACCCAGCTCTGTTTTGGTTGTTCCATGAGAATTCTTGGTCACATGTTGCTGAGCTGGTGGGTGGTTTTGTAGGAGCTCCTGAGACATATGGAAGCAGACGGGTAATGATCGCATGCTGAATACACATCTCTCTCTTTTTAAATCTGGTGGGAGCTTTATCACAAATCCATTACCACACTGCTGCATATGCAGTGAGCTGGACAATGCCTTGACTAAGACATCAAAGAAAGTTGGCCAACTGAACCATCTCCAGGTTGGCTAAGGTAGAAAAACATAGTAAGCAAGAGAAACTTTAGTTTCACCGTGGTTTTCCTAGTCCTATCTTTCTTATGCCCTGGAAACTGTTTTCTCCCTTTATTTCTCAAGGTACATGTTAGAAAGTTTTAAAGGAATTATTTTACAATCTCCATATCAATTTCCCTGGCTGCCAGATGCCTGAATGGTTTTGATAGTTGTTTTATCACTCTGCAAAGGGAGTCCTGTCTCATCCCCATTACCCTGCGCTTTTTTCAGCCAGTACAGGATGAAGACTAAAATTTGGCTTTGTCAAGAGAGGAATTTGGGAGAGAATCATTTCAAACAAATATGCAGGAGAGCTTACACGATAGGCAGTTGACATTGCTGGATTTTCTATTCTGTACAGATCATTATTTGGGAGTTCATGATTCTCAGCCGATATTTACTCTTCAGGTACAGGATCAGGACACAGAGGGAAGAAGGCAGAAAAAAAGTTGAGATCACTCCTACAGTCTCCATCATTTTTGCAAATGCAAACACTAATTGTAAAGCACGGTTTTCTCTGGATTTTTGGGGATGAGACAGTTTGATGAGTAACTGAAAGATAAATCTGATTTCCTACTTGATGCAAATTACAATCTGTTGAGCAATGTGAAGTTCTGCATTCACATGGCCAGGTACAGATTCCACAGAACAATACTAGTTCTAGGTTTCATTTTAAGAAACATAGCTGCAATGGGTTTTATTGATGTTCTTGGGTCAGTGAGTAGTCAATTTTGCTCTGCTTCTCATCCAGGGGTTAACTCACTGTTTTGGTTTGGCCTGGATAAATGCCAGGTGCCCACCAAAGCAGCTCTCTCACTCCTCCTCCTCAACTGGACAGGGGAGAGGAAATATGATGAAAGGCTCAAGGGTCGAGGCAAGGACAGGGAGAGATCACTCGCTGCTTACTGTCACAAACAAAACAGACTGAACTTGGGAAGAAAAGGAAGTTCATTTTATCACCAGACAAATCAGAGCAGGATAATGAGAAATAAAACCAGAGCTTAAACCATCTTCCAGCCACCCCTCCCTTCTTCCCAGGCTCAACTTCAATCCCGTTTCTCTTCCTCCTCCC
>Ga0065711_1003571_pt1 | contig 32183 bp, 20 predicted proteins | sample Hoacrofraction12_FD_59098 | JGI IMG/M metagenome (GOLD analysis project Ga0065711, IMG submission 59098) | Hoatzin crop microbial communities from Cojedes, Venezuela - Epithelial fraction 12 v2 (version 2) | ecosystem: Host-associated > Birds > Digestive system > Esophagus > Crop | place... | reverse complement strand
TCCACTAGACCAGGTTGCTCAGAGCTCCATCCAGCCTGGCCTTGAACACTTCCAGGGAGGGGGCATCCACAGCTTCTCTGGGCAACCTGTTCCAGTGTTTCACCACCTTCATGGTGAAGAATTTCTTCCTAATATCTAATCTAAATCTGTCCTCTTTTAGTTTACAGCCATGCCCCCTTGTCCTATCACTATGCACCCTTGTGAAAAGTCCCTCTCCATCCTTCCTGTAGGTCCAAATTCATTGCTGCAATTCTTTTCAAAACCCCATTTCACAGTTTCCATTGGGTTTCTTAGATGCACTAGTGACTTACCAGTTGACGCTTTGGCACAGAAAACCATTTAGCAAGAACACCCTATGCATGCTCTGTACTCCTTATAAATGCATAGATTTTCACCTGCCCTCTGGTAGCTTTACCCTGCGGACAAGACCTTTCCTCTTTCAAAGCCCACAGCAGCCTCCAGATCCTCCCCAGGAAAGCAACACCTCCACAGCCACCCTGCAGCCAGGTAACCCAACTCTGCATAGAAATGCAGGATAATTACAGCTTAATTTCAGCAGCAGGTGCGACTCATTTACCTGCAGCCGCTTGCCATATCGCAGGGAGCAGAGGCAACGCGACTTCACCGGAGAGGGAGACCCTGTGGGGAGAGGACTGCGAAAAACTGAGCCTGGGGGAGAAGTTTAAGCCACGTGTTAGGCTTTGTTGCAGCTACGTCTTCTCTCTCTACTCTGCAGTCTGTCTCTCCCCAGATCTGGGGATGCTCAGACCCGCTGATCGCAGCTCGGTACACAAATCACCCTCAGGTTTTCTTCGCCTGGGTGGGCAGCAGGCAGGCTGGTACACTGCTGGCCAAGCACGGACAAGCAGTGGCTGGCACCCCGGCAGCCAGATTCCTGAGCGCCCTCACCACGGCCTCCCTTATGCACGGTTTGCACTGCAGCTTTACAGAATCATAGAATCGTAGAAAGTTTTGGGTCGGAAGGGACCCCTAGAGGTCATCTAGTCCAACCCCCCCGCAGCGAGCAGGGACACCGCCAACTAGATCAGGTTGCTCAGGGCCCTGTCCAACCTGGTCTTGAATGTTTCCAGGGATGGGGCCTCCACTACTTCTCTGGGCAACCAGTTCCAGTGTTTCATCACCCTCATTGTAAAGAATTTCTTCCTTATATCCAGCCTAAACCTACCCTGTTTTAGTTTAAAACCATTACCCCTCGTCCTGTAATCCCTTTGCTAATCAGCCTGGTGCTGCACTTCAATGTCTGATGCGCCCCACGCACCGCTCGGCTGTTGGGCACATACCCCTGGCCCTTTCTGGGGTTGGTCATCCCACACACCAGGGAACCTTGTCAGCAAATTACGTTCTGAACGTGAACTGTGGCCCCTTTGTTGTCACTCACTTGCTGCCATTAGCATTACTCTGCCCCTAACAGGAACATGACATTGTGACCCATCTTTTTGTGGTCAGTCTTAGATTTTAGTTGCTAACAAAATCAAACTAGTCTGGAAAATAAACGTTTTCACACGGCTGGGAATTGAATGGAGACTAGCTGCTTAACCAGCAAGAAAGCAATTTTATTCTTTCAGGTGCTTTTTCCTTAGGTTAATTGCTAAAGTCTTATTTTATATTTTAATTAATGTCACTTGGTTTGTTCAGGCAGTTTTAACTTGCTCATTCCTCCCTTCGCAGGTAGGAAGTGTCCTTTGTGAGTACAATCAAGTCTGTCTACAAGACCCACAGTAAGGAAGTCATAATTTTTAAATAAAGCATCTTGTAATCACTTGGAAAATAAATATATGAAGTATTTTGAAATTGCAATCAGCTAGTCCCTTCACTGAAGCAGAATTGTGATGGAGTAACAGGGATGTCGTCTGAAGGAAACTGAGGAACAGCAGTTTAGTGACACATTGAAAATTTCTGATGGAAAAGAAGACAAAGCGACCAATTCAGCCTGTGAGAGGTCTGCATGTGTTAGCCTCTACATCTCTTTCCTCCCTGCATTATCTCATCAGCTTTAGTGGCTCTCAGTCTCAGGGTCACCGAAGTCACTTGCTAGTAACCTGATTGCCAACGACAACAAAAGACTCAGAATTGCCCACTTTTATTATTGTTTCATTTTCATTCAATTCACAGCCAGCCCGTAGTGAGAAGGGCTTCTTAATGTCTGCCTGATGGTCTGGAAATTCACACCAGCGAGTGGAAACATTAGCTGCTCAGTGGGAAATACAAGTCCAGAGCTTCTGGTCACTTGAAGACCCCCAAACACCAGCGAGAGCTATTTCTTCCTAAATGCCTGTCCCGGATGTGCACTTCTTCATCAGCCCCTTCTCCACCACCCTTAGCTGATTCTTCAGCATCCTCTGCTGAAGCTGTCTGAACAATATTTGCTGTGCAAAGATCAAACAGAAGCAACAATTGAAACCGGGTGAGGGCATTGCTGATTTTTAAAGGAGAAATGCTGGAAGACATTCAGAGAGAGAATGTAAAGATGATGGGCATGTCGTTTTGCAACACTGGAGCTCTTTCTGATGTGTGATTTCACACGGCCGTAACTGGTGGAAAATTTTCAGAAGAACCTTTCAAAACACAGTAAGTTCAGATATATTCCAAACCTCCTTGGGCACAGATCAATCAGCTGTGAGCGGGGAGATGAGAAGGAGAAGACTAAAAACCAATGGAACCAAGGCCAGTACCCCTCCCTTTGCTTTCTAGCTTTTCACTACCTGCTTGTCAGGTAATAGCAACGCTAGGACTGCTGCTATTGGAAGCAGCCGGTTTTCTCCAGGCCCTCCTCATCAGGTTGGGATGAGAGCCTCACGCGACGAAGCTGCGGGAGGCTATGAAGAAGACACCGCCAGCGCTGAGCTGTCAGCTTGGCGCGGGAGGCAGAGCTGGCAGTGGTTTAACGTGTCTTCCTGGCAGAGGCGCTTCCTCGCTGCAGCCACCACCGAGGGCCCTGGAAGAAGGGCTGTGAGGGAGAAGAGCGCGGGAGAAAGAGGAGGGTTTTGCTAGCTGGCCACTACCTAGAGGTCCTGTTGAAATATTCAGGGAAAGGAAAAGGTGTATTCTTTCAACTGCCTCTTCTCTTTTGCTGCCTGAAACTTGATCTCGGTGGTTTTCACCTGTGAGAACCGCTAGCTGCCTAGTAATGCCTTTAAGATATTTCAGGTCTCATCCTCACAATATAAACACAAGAAGGACACTGATAGTTTCAAGGCATTAAGGAAAAGGAGGTGGGATTGCTGCGTGGAAATGGTAATGATCTCATTCACAAGAACTGGTGATGGCTAGAGAGATGTGTCTTTTAATGAAAATATGTAATACCAACAAATATCTGTAACATAACTCCGAAGAGGCTCTCGGAACAGCTCTTAAATAATTGAAGAGGGAGTTTAGATGCTGCTGAATGGTGATGCTCTGGCTTTCAGGCTGTTTTCTGAAGTTTACTACAGACTCCAAAGACAGAGTGCATTCTAGCTTGAAAACAGAGCTGAGCGAGCATCCAGCTGCACCGGGATCAAAGTTTGTTAATATTTTAATGTTCTAACATGATGCAGAGTGAAAAGTCTAAACCTTGGGGACCATCTTGCTTAATTTATGTAGGGAGTCACTACCAAACACCGAGGCTGTAGTTCTGCCTTCCTGATGGCAGACTGAATTCTGGCTATTTTCAATAGTCCAATATTGATCAGTAAAACAACCTCTTCTTCCCCTTCTACATTTTTAACAAAGAAAACAGAAAATTAATCTGGTTCAGGACAATAATAGGCAATCAGGAAAAGATGTTGGAGCTGACTGTCATTAGCTATACCACTTCTCAGGCTAATGTAGAGATAAATCACATCAGCATTTGGCAAACAAAACTGTCATGCTGGCGCTGGAATAATTGCATGCATTGCCAGAAATGCAAGTAAAGGCTCTTCAAACATGCAGTCTGCTTAAAGTCAGCTCTGGTCTCTTTGAAAGAGAACGGAGCAGACACGATCTAGTGAAAGGCAGCACTGCGAGGCATGAATGGGTAACTGTAATCACAAAAAAGCTGGTATTGGCAACGCGCTTGTGAAGGACTCGACCGCTGGAGAGCAGTAGCAGGCTGGCTGCCCAACAGCAGGACAAGCAGGTGGAGAAGTGAGGGGAGAGACCACTCAGGACTCTCCTTTCCCCCTAACAATTGCACATAAATATGGGCAAAACAGCAGTCCTCTAGCTCCACGGGCAGAGGTGCTAGGACAGGAATGTTTCCAGTGAAAGGGTGATGTTGCACAGATCTCTTCCCTACATATGAAAAAATTCTGCAAGCCTTAGCCTGCAAGCCTTAGCCCTGCGGTGAGCAGAATAAACAAGAGTCCGAAGTTCCAGGCAGCTTTGCACACTGAGAACCACTGTGACATCCATGACACGCTTTGACTCCCCTGCTGTCCTCACTGTCTCTTTTAATTATGTTTTGCTCAGAGCAAAACGCCAAGGCAAAACCCAGGACAACTCATTCATGGCCACTAAAACAGGAAGACAGTTGATGAGAAGGGCTGTACCCATCCTCCTGATGACAAACTTGCTGAAAGTCAGAGATGTCTTGGGAGGCGTCCCCCCTCCAAGGAAGTCCGTATGGACCACACTGCACTGCAACAGCTACAGCTTTCCCCTTCCCGATATGCAACACTGGGCATTAGGGGAAGATCTTCTGTGCAGTGGGCATTTGGATTCAGTTGCAGTTTCTCATCTCCCAAAGCAACAAGCTGTCTCGTCCTGCCAAGGCTGCTGTCCCACAACGTTTATAGCAGGTAGGATGGAAGTGGAAGCGCTGGGTTTCCACGGTTAGTGTGGGATCTTGTCTCTTTTTGAAGTGACTTGAATGCAAGTAGAGACTGTGAGTTTGGCTTGGTCACCAGCCCTAGAACCATCTCATTTGTACAGCTGCTGCTGGCTGAGCTATGAACTGAATTCAGCTATTTTAGGTGAGCTTTAAGCCTCAAAGAAAAAAAAAGGAAAGCAGATTGATGTTTTCCTGTATCCAAGAAAGCAACAGACCTCAATGTATCAGGATCAGGCAGTCTTTTAATCTGACAAATATAAAAGAAAAAATTGTACAGTTCTATAAGTATCAGTATGACTGGCTTCCACCTCATTATGAAAGACTATATACAGTGACACAAGTTTTTACCCTAGTTTGAAAAGACGAAAGAATCCGATAATTTTGTTACAGCTCTGCTCATCCCATCACATGATTCCTCAGAAGGTTTCATTAAGAACGATGTATTATTCTGTTTGTGTCATCAAAGACTATCACCTCTCAGAGATGTTGCAACATGACATTAGTTAGTGTTTGTAAAAGACTTCACAGCAGCTAGGCAAGCCAAGGGCTTTAGGAAACAGAACGGCACTGTGCAGGGGCCAGCTAATCCTGTGGCAACCTGGAGAGCACTAGTGCCTGATGCTTTTAAAGAAGCACCAATCATTGATCCGGGCCCACAGTGGACCTCCCAAAATAGACTGGTACTGACTATCCTACTGGAAAAAAGAGCAGCACAGCCAAAACCCTGCAAGCATCTGGCACCAACATGCCTCCACATGTCGTGAATGCCTGCTAGCAAAGCTTCATATGGCCATTATCCTATGAAAGGTTCATTTGCATATCTGTGCCACTTGGGAAGTGAACATTGTTTATATTAGCCAACAGCTGATGACATAAAAGAGACCGTCTGCCTGGGACATGGTGTGCTTTCTGGAGCCAAGGTGAATTGGTCGTCTGCAGACACATTGCCATGAGACATGTCAAACTGCTTTGAGATATGAACATGGCAATCGCGTCACCGTCAAAGTCATAACTCTGGCCAGTTTCAGATGTCACCCTGTCAACAAAACACTGTACATGCTTAAAAAAAGGTTTTCCACCAGTCAGAATGGTGAGTGAGCAGCTGCAGTACAAGGTGAGAAGATGTCTGTAAGAAAAAGATCCCAAAGACGAACGACCGCAAAACCCTGCAGCCCAGCTATACGAAGACTAGGCGGCATGCCACCACCATCAGCTGAGGGGATGGTGCAGAATATGAATCTCAGATCCAAAAGCACTTCAGCCTCCATATTAACCTCGGAGCCTGCTGCACCAGCAGCACTGTCAAGAGCTACTCCTATCACAGGGTAAACTACGTTCCAGTGACTCAGAGAGCGCATATGGCACCTTTAGAAGAAAACAGGGACATAAGAGCTTCTCCAAAAGCATATGTTCACCTTTCTCCCACACCTACACAGAAGCACAAGGTGCAGAACAGGCTCCACACACACATCATCGTCATTGCCACAGCAGAGCACGGTCTGCTCCCAGGCAGGGAGGGGAGTTTGCAGCCACTGAGCACTCAGGCAAATCTCAAAACTGTGACTTCTTCAGTTGTTGTGGTTCTGCCACACCGAAGCTGTGCTTGAGCTGAAATCAGGTATTTTTGCCTGGTTTGGGCTGGCTCTTTGCCTGTCTCCGAGATACCAGTTCTCACCCTCAATCAAACAGCCATCAAGAAGGGATGGGGACAGCTCTGGGCAAGGTTTTTCTAACATTTGTTTCCTCCTAGAAGCAAAAAAAAACCAAAAATTCATTTGTTTCCTCAAGACATGTGGAGACAAGTGGGTACTGCTTTTTTACGTGACCTCTTTTAATGGTTAGTAGACCACATTTTGGTGTCTTTTAGATGATGACCCCAACCCCAACACCACCATAAGAGCACAAGTCTCTAAGACTAACAGCCCAATCCTGTAAGCCCTTCCTCACTTTTGGAGAGCCTCTTTTAGCCACATTATAGTGAGTGAGTCATGGAGGAGCAAGGAGAGGTTTCAAACTTCAAATGCTTTTTAAAAGACCTTCCTTGCTAACAGGGTACTGCCATGGAAAAAAACCCCACAAGTTACCACACTGCTCAGTAACTCAGCAGGATAAAATATTTCCCTCCTATGTTATGCAAAAGGACAAGCTGAACAGCTACAGCACTTTCCTCTGGACTTAAAAAAAAAAAAAAAATCAATGATTTGTTTGTTTTTAAATCTGTAAAATCCTATGGAGACTTTTTCCTCTCTGCTAATTTGGTTGGCAAGGTCAACTGGAAAAAGTTTCCGGCATCTGTCACGTCTGTTGGGAGGCCTTCCACAGGGTGTGAAAACCCCTCTCCTGACGTGGTTGTAAAGGCTCTCACTGAACCACAGAAGTCACTCCCCAGCCTCCTCTGTTTTTACTGAGTCAATAAAGGAAATTCTCACCACTGTGATTGACTGATTCTTTGACAGAGCTCCAAAGACGCAGGAGGCATAATATCAGCTGCTGCGCAGACTTCCCAAACACTTGCTGCCAGTACCTTCAGTCCTGAGTTGCAGCTGCCCTGTTATTTTAGTATTAGGGTTACCCTTTAACAGCAAGTGCTAATTGTTGCACACTGTGCAGCGATTCTGAGGAGCCCAACACCTGTCACTGCAATCCAATATGATATCAGAAAAATCAGTTTATGACTTAAATGAGGAAAGAACAAAACAGTCCAAAGGCAAGAAGCTGTGCTCTGTCACAAATACCCAATGGGCAGCATTAAATTAACCTCTCATGCATTATATGCTTCAAATAAGAAAGTGTTGACTTGTTTCAAAACAAAACAAAAAAATTGCCGGGACTTTAAATAAGGAGTTTGGTTTATTAGGCACTCCCAGGCAAATATTAACAACTGAAAATATGCAAAAAACTAATGAATACTTCTTTAGTGGTAGAAATATTGTAGTGCTGAGGAAGAAGCAATAAGTTTGATGAAAGGAAAAGTACAGCTGCCATAAAAGGGACACTTAACTACTGCAGAACACTTCAGACTGGAAAAGAAATCCATGGGTTGGAGATATACTAGAGGTCTATAAAATCAGGAATGACATGGAGACAGAGGAAAAACAACTAATCATTTTCTTATCTAGTAGAATAACAAGCAGGCATTAAATGTTCCAAACAAACAAGAGATGCATCTTCTTATTGGCACAGGGTTAACCTGAGGAATTCTTTCCCATCAATCTCTGGGGGAATTAGGGATTTTGCAGGGATTCAAAAAGCAATTGGACAAACCTATGGAAGGAAAAAGAAATTCATCAATAGCCAATAGGCACAAGGACCCTTCCTCTGGTTTAAGACATTCCTGAAACATAAGTCACTGGAGTTTGGGAGAGTTTGACCATATGACAGTACGGCGACAGTATGAAAGCTTCAACAAATTAAAGTAAGATAATTACATTTTTTTTACATCTTCTTCAGATGGAGATGTTGGGGTGAGGGAGAATGTGTATAACAGGCAATAAGACCCTGCGTAATTAGGAGGTGCTCATCATTTTCTGAAGTCTTACAGAGAGTTTCCCACCTGCAGGACCAAAACAGAAGAAAGAATGCTTTTGAAATCAGCATCTCGTGATGAGAAATTCTTATCACTGAAAAGCTGCATTTAAACAGCTCAGAGAAAACCATACACCTGTGTTTGAATATATTTGCAATTTATTTTGAATTTTCAGGTATACATGGCAGATGCTAGAGGCATGCACTTATCCTTTTTCTTATATTGCCACCTGGTGGTCCTAGGCATATAGAAGCAATAAACTCACAGATTTTTCAGTAAAATGACCACGGTTTAAGCATTCTAAATAACATCCACTTCTTGTCCTCTGAGATAGAAGTACTTTCTTAATACAGAATGCATAGGGGTAAGTGGCTGTTTGGTTTTACCGCTGATACAATCATTCCTGTGTGTCAGCTCTTTATTATCTAAATAAACAGCTACAGTGGCCAGCCCAGGTCACAGGGAAATGGTTACTACGGATTGCAGCTCTGCTGTGGGCTCTGGACACCCGCTGGGGCTGGGTGCTGTGCTCCCCCCCCACTCAGCCTGAGGGCAGGAGGAAAGCAGAGCTTCCAGCCAGAGCCAAACCATCACCTCTTTCTCCTGCCCTTTCCACCTCAGCAGTGGTGGAAACATAGCGCAAGGATGTCTAACTGGTATCAAAGCAGCTCTTTGGTTCCCAGAGACAGCGTAGCCACGTGGTTGGAGTGATGTCCAAGTTTGACTTCTCCGTGAGACGTAGAGTACATTGCACAGTGGGTACAAGGAAGGTGTTCAAATCTGCAGCCCTCAGTCTCAGGCTTGCATTGCCAGCACACAGAGTCAAGTGCATGCAAAAGAGTATTGTAGGAAAGGGACATTATAAGGCTGGTTTAAAGAAGAAAGCATCATAGACTTGGACTTCATAGGGGAGGGAACTGTACAATAGACTTTAGACTGGTGTATTGTAACGAAGTAGTGTGTACTGATCCAGTTTTGGGCACGCCAATACAGGAAAGATGTCAAACTGGAGCAAGTGCAGCAGAGGGCTGCCAAGGTGGTGAGGGAGCTGGAGCAGTTGCCCTGTGAGGGGAGGCAGAGGGATGGGGCTGGTTCAGCCTGGTGAAGGGAGGGCTTTGGAGGCACCTAGTAGCAGCCTTCCGATACCTAGGAGGAGGCCATGAAGATGGGGCCCAGCTTTTCATAGTGGTGAGTTGCAGAAAAATGAGAGAGAGCACATAAGCTGAAACAAGAGCAGTCCAGAGCTGATATAAGAAGAAACTTCTTCACCATGAAGACAGTCACCAGTGAAACAGGTTGCTCAGAGAGGCTGCGCAGTCTCCATCCTTCGAGATTTTCAAGACCAGACTGGATGAAGATCCAAGCAGCCTGGTCTGATCTCATAGCTGACGCTGCCTGGAGCAGACGTCTGGACTAGGTACTTCCTGACCTCCCTTCCAATTTTAATAATCCTGTGAACCTGTTGTTCTGTGAACCACAATCTGTTTTTATTTCAGTTAGCAAAAGCTCTCTGCTAACAATTTTCAGTACTACTAACGTATGGAAACGCACTCTCAAGTGATTAATGGGAATTGCAGAATTTCATATCCCAGACATAACTCCTGTTTTGAGATATGATAGTACTTTTTGCGTGATAAAACATATCCAAATTCTTTTTGATAGTAGAAAACGTTGAAGCTGTCCTTTGCCTAGTGGTAGCTAACCAAAACCAGCATTTAGACCTTTTTATTGGCTTTACCAGACCACATTTCGTGTAGCTGTAACCGCCAGGGGCAGTCTACCAGCCCGAATCAATGCTCACCAGCTGTAACAGGGCTCCGACCCCAACTAATGCCTATAGGCTTAGTGAACTGGAGCTGTTACTGAAGGCACAGCAACATTTGCTGCACAGAGAGACTGTACATACACACCGAAGAAGCAGAAGTTTGACCAAAGCACCCATGCTAAGTTCCTACATCACCCCTTTAGCAGCTGGGTAGGTCAGACAGACCCACCCGGAAGACCTATGCAGAGCAACCTACAGGCATCTCAGGTGCTTCCCCACACTGCGGCTTTTTCAACCTCACTGAACCTCTTCTGCAGAGAAAGAGAAACATGTGGCACAGCTCGGTGCTCTCTGCGGACAGTGGGGAAGACTTGTAACATCTGGATGAATGGACAGGTGACCGTCCCATACAGGACTGCCTGTCACGTCAAAGCAAAGAGCTTAAACTGCAGAAAGCTCCTGTGCTCTGGGAGCATCTGTAGAATACGGATATTCACTCCAAGGGGTACATCTTTATATGAAAACTAGGACGGAGACTCTCCAAGATTATGAAATGGAAAGGCAAACATAACAATTGCTTTATCTTGAAAAGCGCTAGGAGAGCTTCCCATGGGGAGGCTGCAGTCAATTCATTTTTGTAGAGGAGAAAAATCCCCCCCAGTGGCAGGTAGACAACTCATGCTTTAGCGAGGGAGGGAGGGTATGCTGCTCACACATACGCCAGTGATTTGCTGTCAGGGGAAAAGGAGGTAATGAGACCGGACAGCCTGTGTAAATACCAAAAGCCCAAAACCCAGTAAAGGAAGAATCAGACAGAGACGCATAGAAGGCAGAAGAGAAAAGAACAAGAGCATGTTACACTTATGTATAAACTCTCTTAGGATCATGTATTAAAAAGCACAGGATTATCTTACAAGAACAATAGGAAGAGAGAAAAGGATGTTGAGAAAATAAGTATTGATTATATGAGGATTTAGGGGCCTGCAGGAATGGAGAAGGGACTAAGGCAGCAAAAACATCTACTTAGAGGAAGAGTGGATGAGTGAAGAGAGAAAAGGCTTAGAAAAAACCACAGTATCAGGCATCTTTGTTTGCACAAGCTCTTGATTCAAGGGGAAATAGCTCCTCTGCAGTAAAAAATCTGGTTGCTGCATCCCGTGGTATTTCAGTTGGGATCAGCTGGAGCCTATACAAGGGTAACACTACCATAACATGGCAGTTCCCTCAGGCATAACACCTCCTCTCCTCTTGTCTGTGCAGCAGTAATGTTGGCTGAATCACGCAAACACCAATTGCACAGAGCAGCTCTCTTAGAGGACTTCAAATCCAGAGCATGCCTGGTCGGTACTGCTGCCCCAGGGTACTGGAGCTAGACCCATACAGCATCGGACTTTGTCGTATGATCTACCCTAAATTCCTTCCAGAAAGATGAGGACATCCTTTTTTAGTTGTATCACTGCATTACAGCATAGATGAGTTACTGCCGAAAAGAAAACGATGATGCTAGCAAAGTTTGAACACGCTGTTGAACACAAACTATCTGCATAGAATCACCAGAGCTGGTCACACAAGGTAAGAGCAGGAGCTGTGCTCGAGTGCAAGTATCAGGGACCAGCAAAGGGAGCCCGTAGCCCTCCAGGCTTTCCACCAGAAGGCAGCAGGGAAGGGGAATCTGGTGGTTGGCATTTGCCCGAAGGCAGCCCCTGGCTGGGGATGAGGAGCGCCCAGAGGAAGGTCCCACAACTGTACGAGGATGTGCCGGTACGCAGGGCAGATAGCGGGGACGGTTGGAGGTCAAGTGCAGGGAAAGTCGAGAGGTAAACACGCTGCCCTGCCACCTCCAGATTACCGCTGTAGAGCCTGCTAAGGTACTGCGGGTAAAACAGGAGCAGTAGAGCATTGTTAAACTGTGCTCAACAACTCCCACCTCCAACAGCTTCCTAACGCACTAAAGGCAAATTCTGATTTTTGTACTATCAGAGATTTTGTCTCACCCTTTGCACAGCTCCAGATGCTCCTTAAAACAGAGCAAGCAATATTTTTGCTGTCCATTTCAGTTATTTTAAAGTTTTCTTCTTTGCAACAGCCACTTCTTTAACATGAGATTCAAGTCTAAATGAGGACACAGCTGTTTCCTCCTCTTCCCTCATCTCCGCAATAGCTGCAATCGGCAGTGAGCCTCAGAGCATTCTCATCTCTTCCCATTAAATATTTGGGAAAACAGAGATTACTCAGAGCTGCCAAAGTGATGTTTTCAATAGCTGAGAGCTCAATAATTGACTTCCTTGAAATTTTCACCAGCTCCTAGTGACTTTTGGAGTCCCAGCCCGCAAGACAGATGACAGCAGAAGAATAGATTTTTTTTTTTTTGAGGCTTAGCATAACTTGAAACCCGTTCCTTCTTTCCTGTTTCTTAACTGAAAAACAGGCCCAGTCAATAGCTCACTGGTGGCAGCAGTGTTCAGAGAGCCTGCCATGTGGAGCCCCGGCAGGTGTTTCTTGGGCTGAATGTCAGCACCTCTCACCTCCCCAGTTTACAGAGCAGCTCACTTTGTCCTCCAGGTCCCAGCGCACTCCACAGCACCCTCGCCACGGAAGTCAGCATTAGCACGCCTTTTTGGTCCAACGCAGACTTAAGGATGCCTACATCAGATTTCAGACGGCTTTGGATAATCTCAATAACAATTTGATTTTTTTTTTAAAGTTCTCAGATGATCCACGCCATCTCTTGCTTTCCTTTTCAGAGATGCCTCTACCTTAAGACAATACAATCCTACTCCTCTGACTATATAAACCAGCCTGTTCATTCCCTTGGCCCTAAGGTCTCCTCAAAACAGCACAGATCCAGTAAAATACTGCTGATGGTGTGCATCCAAAATACTGATGGGATGGCTTTACCTCGAACACATCACAAGGTATTAGAATATTCTTTATAAAACTTCAGTTAATCCCATCAATATTTTCAACTCCACTCTTAGCGGCACTGTACATTGAGCAGCGAATTTCAGAGCACCACGCCCATTACCAACAACTCCTTTCTTAAAGTATTAGTTCAGACTAGCCCAGAGGACTACAGTTTATTACACTTTCTTCTAGTGCATGTTTTATAATAAGTAAAAATAATTTTGATTTTCAGTTATTTACTTGACTAGTCTCAAGTCTTTTAAGTTTTGATCTTTAAATAATTCTAGAGCTTCACCTTCAGTAGCAGAAGATGCGTAAGGGCTCTTGCATATCTACTAAAACAAAGGAAAAAGCCTCAGAGAAACTACAAACTATGTTCTCCTTGTCTCTTTAATTTGTAAATTTAAAGAACTTTAAACATAATTTGCTCTGCAATACAAGGACTTTTTTCGTCCACATAAAGATGCCAGAATGGAGATTTCCTGCTGCAGAACACCACACTCTGCTTCCCAGTGGTGCGCTGCGCTTTCCAGGTGGTCGTTAATGGGACACCTTGGAGACGCTAATGGCACCAGCTTATTTACACTGCCTTTGACTCAGGTAGGGGGAGATAAAGCAGCAATATAATTTTACGATGAAAATTTGAGTGCGAATAAACACTATGGTGCATAGCATTTGAACACAGATGCCACCAAGATTCAGACTGGGATGATTACAGGCTTTCGAAGTATATTTATGGCTATAGTTGATGCAGAAATATGCAACAGCTCATCTTTAAAAAAATAAAAAATTTGGAAACTTACCCACCAACTGCAATGTAGGAAGCAATTTGCTTTGTGGACTTGAGATTTTGGGATAAAATCTGATACCATTATTGTGATATTTTTCCAATAGCAACCATACAGACAAAAACAAAAAACGGTTTTAAAAATAGATGTTCTGTGTTCTTTTTCTCTTGGCCCCATGCAAGCTTAACATCTATTGGTAAAGAACCTTATAAAACAAGACAATTAAAGCATCAATTGCGTAAGGGCAAAATATGAGGTGAATGCTGGCATTTTGTCACAGCTTTAGTTACATATTTGTAAACTGAGTTTAGGCTTTTAACCCGGCCTCTTTAAGAGCACACCGATCTTGTTTCTCGGTTTACACACATGGACACACATCCTTATGAGTTATTTTACTTAACTGGATCAGTTTGACCCAGGCCTGTCTGAAAGATAGTGTTCAAAGGTGAAAATCCACACATTTCATAGGCTTGAGAGGGCAGAAAAAAAATCCATCAGTGCCTAGACAAGAAGCTGCACCTCGAGCTCACACGCTGGAGACAAAAATCCACACAGGAAAGCTGTAAGAAGTATCTCATCACAGGAAAACTAAAGAAAACTCACAATCACCAAAGCGCCTAAATTTGTGGGAAACAAGGCCTCATCTGCGTCAATGCTTATGGCAACACTTAATTAAATGTACGCTATTACGTAGCGGTAAGGTAGACAAGCGCATACGTCAGTCAGCCCACGGTACTTCAGAAAGTAGCACTTGAGGGCTGCCGAGGTGCTAACAGCTTAGCTCTCTAAACCTGCACAGACCCAGTTCTGCGCATTTTGGATACAAAGGCTGGTTAAAAAGGCCTGGCCTGCTAAGCGTAAACAGCCCGACAGAGAGCCGCAGTTCAGAGGGGATGCTGCATCAGCTCTGCATCCTGCTAGATCACAGAGGTTTAAAATAAGCACACTGTCCTTGTCTAAACTGGTAACAGAAACGCAGGCAGAATCTCCAAAATATGTAGTAACACGAGTCACAAAATTCATGAGGAGGATTAGGCAGCTATGGACGACTGCATTTTGACGTGTGCTATCTGCCTCTGGCCTTTCACCACTGAACAGCGTCCTCACGCCGTACCTAAGCACTGCCAGGACAGGGTGATGCAAAGATGGGACCACTGCGATTCCAGACAGCAAGTTCTTACCTCTGACCATTGGACACGATCTTGCATCACACTATTCAGAGAAAACAAATGCAATAACAGAGGCTGTGAAAAGCTGGAGCTTCCCAAGACTGGAGTTGGCAGGGCTTATCTGGTGTCTTGAAGATAAATGGGAAGAAATAAGGAAGATTGACACCTCAGCTTGGGTTTTATTGTATGATATTGAACTATCTGCTATAAGGAGGGTTATACAAGCAACTTGTGAAGTATAGCGACTAACTCCACCTTCCAAAATTTAAAAAAAAAAAAAAAAAAACAAAAAAGATGGGTAGGAACAGGAAGAGGCATGGCACTTCACAAGAGAACAGCAATGACAGAGCGCCAGGGAAGCACAGAAGAAAATGTAGAAACAAAATTGACAAAAATGGATAAAAATGGACATCTTGGTATGTAAACAGGGCTATGGTCAGGTCAGTCAGGTAAATATGACTGAAGCCACAATTTATTTTTTTTGGATGTATGAAATAGTGCATGAATGTATGCACTATTTTAATGTATTAAATAGAGTCTCTGAGTAAATATATACGAAAGAAAAGCACATGGAAGAAAATAAAAGCCATAGCCATTCAGTGGACAAAACCAACAGTAGATTATTTCAAATAAAAACCTAATTAAGACAGTTTTGGGGGGGGAAAAAAGGAAATCTAGCAAGAATGCACTTGATTTCAGCAGTATTCATCAAACCACAAAACAAGAACAATGAAGTAGAATGAATAGAGTAAGTGTCTGGCAAATACTTGCTTTTCTCCATTTTTCAAAACAAAGAAACCAAACAAAAGAAAAAACAAATTTTCTACGAACTCTTATAATAACCTTAAAGGGCACGATTTTGCTGTTTAAAGAACTCTGTTCTTCATTAAGTAGCCAATGTTACCCCCAAAATGATCACTCTAATTGCACTGATTTTTCCTTGGTATCACACTTACATTGATCCAAACAATTTTCTGATATTAGTTGAGAGAACAAAATCAGTATCTGACTTGTTACCCCGATGATTATTTGCATGCTGGTTTGAAAAGACTTTAGTGGCTTTATTCTGAGAAGACAAAAGGCATATGTAACAGTCACACCCACTAAACGCACAGTAAAGTGGTATGTGAACAAAGATAACATCATACACAAACACATTAACCATGTGTTGAAGTGTTTCTTGACAACCTCGAACTTAAATGAAAATAAAGTGTTCGTTACAAATATTTAGACTTGGGAGATCACCAGACTAATCTGATGCATTTAAAAGTTGGAACAACAAGGTATATTCTTCAACGCGACTGAGTCACAAAAATCCCAGGGGTAACACAATGGATTACTAAATCATGCAACAGCTGATGCTTGTTTAATATCAGGATTTCACAAAATAGAAGAGAGGGACAATACAGAGTTTCACTTTTGCCTATAGGCAAGAGTGGCTGCTTCGCAAGGTATACTAGTATTGGACAGTATCATCCAACATTATCATCAAATTGTAAGTAACATACCAAATTACAGTTGTGACACAGAATAAAATTACACATTTGGCAACTTTTTGAAGCCTCATAAATTCTGTCTTGCTTTTTCCAGAATACAGCATATGGTTGTGTAAAAAATCCTGGACATGCAAAATACACTACTCCAATGCCTAAAGAACACATGTAAGGAAAGCACAAATAAAACACAGCAAAGCATCTTTATTAAGAATCTGGGGGTTTACTAAGAATCTGGGCATTTATTCCCCTAACACATTTAAAAAAATATATTTTTTTAATGCTGAAAACTGGAATGGAAAATAAAAAGCCAAAATATAAAATCCTTTAAAACATAAACTATAATTACTCTGAAAATAATTTGGCCCATTCTGAATGAACTGTATTCTTTAGCTAAAGATGTAACGCAGTAAAAACTTCAGCACAATTCCAACCATTGTTGCACTACCCGTTTGGGTAGTAATCAGCTCTGGAACAAAAATAATTTCACTCCCAAAATGTAACTGATTTCTAATTAGATTTTGGAACTGGAGACAGACCTACTGAAGTCTCTAATCACTCTGTTTAAATTATAAGAAAATCAGGCAAATACATTAACTGGTTCGACTTCTCACCAGAACAGATAAGGAGCACGCAAAAGTTAGGAAGAGCCCAAAGGCAGTATAAGGCATGGCCAACACCTTTCAGCTCCTGCCTACTGATATTAGTAAGCTTTTTCCAGCCCAAACTGTAGAGGATAGCCCTCAAGTGGAGTAAGAGGTGGCTCTTCTATAGCCCTCTGCTCAGAGAGGGCTCACAGGTACACAGAAGAAACAACAGATGACTTAAGTGGTCTGCGAGTTAGTCTTTAAGCTCACGTGACCAAGAAGCAGTAGCCCAGCACTCTGCACAGCAGAAGAAAAAGGAATACAGACAGGAAAAATGAACAAGCAGGCCTGTCCAAGCACGCAGACACAAACTCAAAACCCCAGAGTCACAGTGAACAAAGCTGTCTCATTATACTTCTCGCATCACTCAGTTCCAGGACATTCACCAACCAAAATATATAAAATACTTCATATTCGTGGAACTGTAGAATTAGAAAAATATTTGACATTTCAAACTACCACAAAAGTTGCTTTAATAAGTTACATGTCAGATGTTTCCCTTTCCACAGCAGAAAACAAAAAAATCAACAACCAAAATGGCTAAAAGCTGAAACAAAATGTCGTGGATCTGCTTTGCACAGACAGGCCTGCTGTCTTTGCTAAAGAGCAAATCTGTTGACATTGAATATCTTAACACAGTGATCAGCTCCACAACTTGCAAGCTGCAACCACTCACTGCTGTTCTGATCATTATGTCCAGCTCTGCCCGCGTGATGTCTCCAACATAAACGTTTCACAGCAAGAGCATGGCTTTGGCTGCAACAAAAAGAAATCCATACGTAACTGCAAAATGTCAAACACAGTTGGGCATGTGAGTATAGACATCAAAATTTATATAATTAGTACTCTTTTTCTAACACTACCAACTGAGGAAGAACTGACTTGTGACAACCAGCAGGTATTAAGTTCTTAAAAAAGTAGGGCCATTAACTCTAATGACATTTTATCCTCTCAGTCATCAATAATTTAAACAGCTATTGATTTCAAGTTTTACCACATTAAGCTGCGAGCCTAGCATCTCAATTACTGAGATACGTCAGATTTCTGGCTTTTAGCCTGGAATTTCCTGTTATCTGGTGTCTCTTTCCAATCCACTTCGAGCACAGACATGCCAAAGCCACCATCAACTTTCATTTCTCGTACTACGAGTGCCAGTATGTGACGGAAGAATCTAGGAGAGTGCTCCAAGTGAAATATTCAAAGTCTCTCTACAGAGAGTTTCCCTAGCTGTCACCACAGCAGCACACAAATAGCTTGTCACTTCTTCGGTTTCTGCGAGAAGCTGCTCTTGAAAACTTGCTGTCACATACTCCAAAATGTTTTGCTGATATATATATACAGATAGTGATTCTTTTCTCCCCTCTTCAGTGTTTCTATCACCTTATCTTATGGCTAAAGGTAATAAATTGGGTTTTGGGGGGTTTGTTTTTCATTTTCAGCGGGGTTTTGTGTTCTGTTTTGTTTAAAAGGGGCCAACAAAGGGTAATACTTCTGAAAGTATTTGCATAGCATGAAGTATTTTGGGGTTTAACATCCCCCCCCCCCTTGATTTTCATTCGGGTTTGTTGTTTTGGGTTTTTTTTAAATAAATCTAAAGAGCCAATATTCTTATTTCCAGGTTTTGCTTAAAGACTTCTTTAGACTTTCAGGGATCAACCTTATCCTAAAATGATAATGATTTTTGATATACAAATAAACCAGTTTCATGTCATTTTATACTGTAAGAACAGAACTCTAGCACTATTAGTCTCAAGAATAACACTTTCTTGCTCCAAACTTACTTCAAAAGCCATACCTGTTTTCCATCTCCACACAGGTGGTCCAGTCAGCTAGTGCTGGTTCTTGCCCACTCTGCTTCCACGTGTACAAGATAATCTTCCCATTCTCTAAACCTGCTGCAACAATATACCTATCAAGAGAATAACTGCATTAGTTCTGAAGTGATTACAGTAGGCAGCTCATTGAAGCTGGCTCTATCACAAGCTAGAAAGAACCAGCACTCAAACACTGTGTTGTACCTTGCCCTTCGAATCAATATTTATTTTTCCATGGGGAAGGAAAAAAAAAAAAATAAAAAAAATCACAATTTAAATCAAAGCTTCTTCATAAAAAAATGAGCAAACCAGAAATGTGCAAAATATATTTGTTTTTTTTTCTTGTTATGAAGTTTGGAGAAGTCACCATACACCTGATAAGAAGGCTAGGAAAGATAAAGGTAGAGTTCGCGCAGTCACAGAATGGTCAAAATATTTCACAGGTAGATTTAGGACCTGTTTAGCCACAGAAAGCTGACTAAACGGGAAAAAAATACTTCTTTCAAATTAAACACAAAATGGCATTACAGAAAAAGAGCAATACCTTCCATCAGGGGTAAGCACAAAGCTAACACTAACAGCAGTAACAGAATCCCCGGCATCCAGTACTGTTGAACAAGGCTTGATCGAATCCAGCACATTCCCTTCAGTAGTCACAGATAAATTGCATCGGCCCCAGATAATGACCTGTAAGAAAGAGAATCATCTAGGAATTATCACTTTAATCTTTTTGTAAATGTATTTACAAAAACATAAGGAATAACTTAGTTAAAACACTTCCAGGGCACAGAACAAAGTGGATGACCCCAAAAACAGTAAAAAAAGTCTACCTACAAAGATTCAACTTTTTAGACAGTCTGTCTGATTTCAGTAAAACAGATTCTCTTATGAAACTTAAAGAAAAATTTAGAGACCCCTAAGAGTTATGATATATGCTTGTCTTACTGCATGAAAAAAGAACGGAGGAAGTCCAACTGGCAGACCACTGTCTTGTACATACATATTCAAGCAGTTTAATTAGCATATGAAAGTCTCACTGATTTCTGTAGTAATACATACAATAAGTTTTTTGTGTATTTATAGAATATGGGCTCCTTAGAACACAGCATTTCCTAATCTAAGATACATTTTAAAAAATTCTGGGCTTTTTATATTCCTTTTATATTAATTACCTTTTTGTCCCGACTGCCAGTAATAAAATACTTGCTATCTGGTGTCCAATCACAAGACCAAATGATTCGACTGTGAACAGCTGTATTTTTGTCTGTGTATGCACAGCAACTGAAAACTGGTCCTGCAATAAAACATATAGAGGAAAACCCTCGCTTCAACTACTTTATATATTAAAAGTAATTGTTACAGTTACTTAACTGTGTAAGAACTGCAGGACTACTTGGACATTATTCCATGTCTTTAAAGCAATTAGAAATTCTTAGCATCACATAAATATTTTTTTCCAGCACTTATCACAANGATAATTAGCATCTGTTCAGACCGTATCAGTCAGCCCTTACAGCACTAAAACAGTACGAACAGTTTGATCTCTTACACACATCTGTTTCAGCAGAATTTAAGTACAGGACCTTCAGCTTCTTTCTATACAAGTTTTTCATAAGAACACTGAGACTTCAAAAGTTTTAGTATAGTGCAACGTTTACCATGTGTACNCGTATGCCCAATAATTTCACTACAGTTCCTATTTACCAGTAAAGCTTCAAAAGCTCAAATCATAACAATCTCATTTTAAAGATTAACCTGTTCCCAAAGAGACAGGCTGCCATTTCAATATGCATTGAATCAGGCAATAAATTTGATCAGCAGATCAGTAAATAGGAACGCTTTTCCTAAGTAGAAAAGACTGTCATTTTGGAGCACAGACTTGGAATAACCACTTCTTGGGATGCCAATATCAGCAGTTTTGCTTTACACTGATAATGATGTTCTTTGTAGACAGAAAAGTTATTGATGAACAGATGAAAAGATGATTTCCTCTACTTCCTATGAGAATTCATCCTTCTTATCCTGAAACATTGTGTAACTACCGTGGACAATATGCCAGGCTTTAGAACAGAAGTCTGAATAGAACAGAAATCTATAGCTAGGATACAACCAGACACTGTCTGAAGCGGCCAAAACTCACTGCCAAGTCTCTAGGAAAACTCTATACAGCTCAATAGTGTTTATGTGCTATTAAGCCAACAGTGCAATGACAATCGTTTTCAGTACAAGCATCTGTTCTAGGAATCCATTAAAGTGTTCAATAGCAATCTCCTCGTGATTTTGCAAGGCTCAAAGTCTTAATGAGAAAGTCACCTGCATCCTTACTATCAGCTCTTTTTCCAGACACAGCCCATCCTAGTGAAACTAATCAATTGTGCAGGATTATCAGAAAGCCACACCAAAGACAGAGATTAATCCTGTCAAGAGTCTCAGAGTGTCATGCCCTGCAAACAGGGACAAGGCAGCTCTATGTAGAACACAGGTGTAGCAATGAACCTTCCAGCCTTGCCTCCACAGAACACCAAGATGAAGGTCTTCTTTGACAGAATACCAGTTTGATATTCAGGCATTACAGTCCAGCATGTATACTTGATTTCAGTAAATCTGAAACATACAATCACAAGCAGAAGGCAGGAGGACGAATAGCAGGCTTCGTTACATCCAGCAATTAGACAGCCTTTAAGGCCTGATTATACTCTTCTCCACATTGTAATTCCCTTCCTAGCTTTCCTATGCACCATTAACCACACTTCTTAAAGCCACAGAAGTCTACAGCTCTACTAATTCTTAAAAGTGGTAAGGAAAATGTCCATTAAAATACCTTACCAATTCTCTTTCAAATATTTTGAAGCCAAAAATATTGAACAAACTGTGAAGTCTTCAAAGGTGTATATGCACTTCACATATCTTACCTGACTCTGATGAGTCTTGTTTCCTCCACAGTGACCAACTCCTGTCTCTAGAAACCGCTAATAAAAATTTGTCATTAGGAGAAAATGCCAGCTGAGTAACAGTCAGATTGTGAAATGACAAACTCTGCAGTTTCTTCCAGGAAGTAGTGCTCCACAAAATAATTGCTGCATGTTCTTTTTTGGAAGCCTGTATTGATGGAAAAAATATCATCGAGAATTAATGCAAGCGAATATAAAAGTCACACGTTTTAAAATACTAAGAAGTTAGGCGGCTTGTTTCAGGCTTGCAATCAAGTTAGAGTCAGCTTTCCTCTGGGAAGTTTCAAGATTGTTTCACTACTTTCTACTAATGCTGACAATATATCAGTAAGAAAATGTTTTATACCAATATTTGTCAGAATTTATCTTACCAATACCTTCAAATGAATCATACAGAATTTATGGATAATAGCTTATCTGCATTCACCCTCACCTTTGCAATGCAACTGTCATATACATAACTGTCATCTGTACAAAATCTTTCACATTTAAGTGAAAGAACAGAATTCAGCCCAAACTGAATTCTGACTCCTGCTCTGTCAGCCCTAGAAATCTGGTGGCACTTTTCACTAGATGGTGCTAGAATCTTCTCTTACCTTACATGCTGAGGCAATTACAGTGTTTGAATTATTGCAGGCAACACAAAAAATTTCATATCCATGTCCATATCTGAAATAAATGTGAAAAGATATTTAACACATCAGTCATTTTTGCAGTATGCACCAAAGTTCTTGTGTTAATTTAAATCCCTTTTCAAAAATGAAACTCACCTGCCAGAAACTTCTCATCACTGTTTCATCCTTATGTCCCAAATAATTCTTAATAATGTTCAGCATTCAATTTAAACATCTGCATAAATTCTTTCACATTTAGGAACTGGCTACAGAACAATCTCTCCAGCCCATTCCATAGCCCTAAAGCATCAGCACTGCAGAAGCTACACTAACGATTAGCAAAGCAGACTAAATCAGCATTTAATGTATTCTTATTTTCTTGTAAAGCACTTTTAACGCTACCAATAAATATCAGAAGCCACTTGTTTGAAGATCACCAAAGAAATACACTGCAAACACCCAGCCAAAGGATGCCTGTTCTGTGAGATACTGAAAGAACATTTCTGAACTAGAGGACAAGAATCACGTTGGAAAAGGAAAACAACACTGTAAAAGAAAGCCAAACTTACAGCTTTCTCCAGAAAAACATTTTTTAATCAGTCTTTGCACGAGTTCTGCTGGAATTCAAGCTCATATATCTGGACTAGGATTTAACTAATAAGCAGAAATGCCACACCAACTAACACAAATTAAAATCAGTCACAGAACAGACTGAAAGTAAAATTGGAGATGGAACCTATAAACAGTGGACAAGTATCAGCCAAACACCGGTTGGGGCCGGGGCGGGGGTGTCCTTTGATTCCTAGCTCTGAAGAGACAGGCAGTCTCTTAATAAACTCCTTTGGTCAGTAGTGTTGCAAATATATGGGATTGATGATCACAGGGATTTCACTTGCAGCCAAAGCAGTCATCTGTTCAAATGACAAATTACAGTTTGCCTCTGTTGAACGGAGTCCAGGAGTCGCTGCTGGGCATACCCCATAGAGTCCCACACTCATGTCTGAAGACTGGGGATGCACTGGCTTTTCATGAAGAATAACTGTGCCTGGGCCTTCACGAGGGAGCGGTACCCGTGGCTGCGCTTAACTGGAATGTTAATTTGCAAATTTGATTGTATCTTATAATGATGAAGGTACTACTGCACGTCTTCCTCTTGCCTGCCACCAGCAGGAGTTTTATCACAATGCTTACTTTTAAAGCACAGTCCTGGAGACTATTTTGTAGTGAAAACTATTGAAAGTCAATTTTCTAAAACTGGAAAGTATTTATTCCATGAAAAGTATAAATTTCGTGGAATTCAATGAAGGAAAAATAACTTGTGGAACAACCTGTGAAACAAGTCCTCAGTTACTTTGGTTTTCTCTCAACGAAGTACTGAAGGGCACTTGACAGAAACATTTTGAGCTTCTGCATGCAACTTTGTTCTTGCTAAACAGAAGCATTATTCTCTTTAAATTAAAAGCCTAAAATGTTGTCTTTTGCAAAGTCACATAAACTGGACTATCATAGGTCAGATCAACAGTCTATATAGCCCGTTGTTGTCTCCAGTAAAGAAACTACAGTTACAGGAGTACAAGATGCTGTTTGTAAGAGTGTATGAGCCTTGCAAGTACAGACACTTCAGCACAACTGCTTCCCCTGCCCCCATACGTGCAATCCAATCCCTTTATCGGCATGAAGCACACCACCAAAAAAAGGTGCACAATGGAGAGAAGTAAGTGCATGAATAAATAATGAAATGACATTTTCAACCACAAGCCATTTTGCCTTAGCAATGGGCAATTCATAACAATTTATTATGCATAGGTAAACTGACCGGACTTTCAAAGTGTCCAGACAAGTAATTACAGTAATTTTCTAGTGTCAAAAAGGATCTCTCAAGATTTCCAAGTGCATTATATGGAATGTACATACGTATATATATTTATGTCAACATTTAGGCTTTAATCTCAACCTGCTGCATATAAACTCTCTATGTAATTTTCCAAGAGGATAAAGATTAGCATACTCTCACAGGATTTATCATATTTTTATTTTAAAATTGTTAGATTATGTAAAAAATTCAGCAAGTTCTTCATACTAAAGCCTACTCAAGCAAACACTTCTCAAAANCCAACACCAATCCTTCAAAATTTAGTGTCGAGTTAGAGCTGGGAGTACACAAANGTCAATGGCAAACAAGCTATTTTTAGCAGGTTAGTTCCTCACGCTGTTATTCTGCTGCTATGGCAACGTGAAATCTACATTATGTAATTTCATGTTAGTTCTTTCAAGATTATCCTAAGCAAAAAAACTGAGAGTTTGCTTTACATTTCATTGCCCTTGCATAAAAGAACCTCTATCATTAGCAGTGTCTCAAAAACAAGAAAAATTGCTCAGGTAAGTCACCTGAAGGCCATTATAAAACACAGTTCTTTTAATGAACACAGGATATGAAAGCAGATAGGCATTATTCCTGTAGCAGAATATCAAAGATTAACATCTCACTAGACTTTGAGAAATGTCAAAGGCAAATGAAGAAAAATTTTGGCCTTGGCTCCTTTTCACTACTTAAGGATCCCTCATCAAACTACTTATATGAGTGGGTGCATCAGCGGCCACAGCATGCACAGGAGAAGCAGTTAAACATAACAGAAATTACAAAACGTGCAGATATGGTCTAATACCCCTCAGCTTCCCTCTTGGAAACACTTCTGAGCACAAACACAGCAAAAGAGCTTAAAAGCATACAAAGAATATTAACTATCCAGTTGCAGGTAAGGACGAGCTCCCACAAAACCTCCCACATGGTCAAATGAAAGCAACCTGCAAACTGTTTTCCCTAAGTTTTTTATTTCCCACACCCCCCAGCTGAAGTCACAAAACTGGTAACGTATAAAGGTAGCTGTAATTATCAGCAAAGGTTCAACATTCTTCTTGCTCCTGCCTGAGACCACTCCTTCAGGAGATTCAAATAAACAAACCCGTAAGAGCTGGAGATGATTCATTTCTTTGCACTATATTTTGATACTAAAACTCCGAAGATCGTGAAAGTGTAGCCTAATGTTACCAGGATCCTTAGGGAACAAATAAGGTGACAACGTTAATTTGCAAATTCTTGTGAATCTCAGAAAAGAAGGAACAAACACCGTTGAAGAATTCTATAACCCTGCAACCTCAAAACAATTATTGTCATGACTACCTAACCCTATTATCTTTGCACTTCACAACCCACTGTGTCAGCATTCAATACCCAAACTGGGTTTGTAACCATCTTACTCAACATTCATTATTTTGCTCTGCTCTACCACTAGACGCAACCTATTTGGGCTGCTGCTTCCCTCTGTTGCGTCTTACAACTCTGTTAGGCTTTAGGGGGAAGCTCCTCCTTTGATGCCCCAGTCTTTACTTCCACACCAGAAAGACAAACTCGATCTGTAAGCCTGTGCCACAAAGTGGAAAGAAGCAGAAAACTCCTTGTGCAGAGAGACCTTCAGCACAGGGAAGGTTTTAAGTAGATGTGCTGACCAAGCAGACACAAACAAAGGCTGCAGCACAGAAAGAGAGGCCCATCACATTCCACAGCACAGATAAGACCATGAAAACATGCCATAGTTTCTTACAGCAGACCAGAAACCTTAGTATTCTCTTTGAACAAAGAGCATAAAAAACCCAGGGATCGATGCCATAAACAGACCTTCAAAAGACAAATATCCAAAGGGACAACAAAACCCTGATCGTTACAAACTCAAAATAATAGCTTTGGTCTAAAAAACATACATATTTCAACTGGTACAGAAACAACTAGTGAAATAAAATTTTGTGACACATCAGTTCTAACTGCAATTTTCTGCTTTGTTTCCAAATTTTTATATACTTATAATTTATTTATTTTACAAGGATTACACTGCACACAAAGTCAAATCAAGCAGTAAAAATAGGAAGAGTTACAAGACCAGACTACACTAATGTAGTTGCAATAACTTTCTGGAAATTTTGTAAATTAAATAAAAAAAGAAAAAGAAAACTTACAACTTCTGAATTTCAGGCCACAAGGTATTCTGCAGCAAGTGATCCTCTGTGGGAGGTTCTAAAAGACATTTGTACAACATATTCAAATTTGGTACTGAATCTAAAAATCAGATAAACAATGCTTCAAGTTTATATCCAAGGAACTTCATTCTCTATTTCCTACAACAGAAATGAATCTCATACCTCTAAGGATCAAGGGTTGAAAATAAACCTCAGGATACTGATTTGAAATGGTATTAAATGTTTCTTCATCCTCAGCTGGTTGAACAGTCATATCTCCTATTAAAAGTAAGGACTTTGTTAGCTAGAAAGAATATACTTGACAGGAGGGAAGATATGAGCACTTCTTATACAAGTGAAAAACATTTATTGTTTTTACAATGCAAGTAATTGAAATTAGGTTTCTCTGCTTCCAGACTTATAATAATATGCATATTAGAATCCAGTTATTCTAATTCACATACGAGTGAGGAGGAGAACAGGAAAAAAAATTACCTAACCTTTGGACTAATTTAATTCTGAGACTCTCTCCATCAGCACAACTCTCTTTTAGAGATTCTTAAAGAGACCTTGATTTACCTGAAAGAAGCATTCACCAGGAGCTGAACATGTGCTTCCCCAGCATTAAACTTTCCTTCTGTATTTGAAAATGTTTATCAGCAAAAGTCTCAGACACAAGTGATGAATTCCTAAATTTAATGCAGACGTCTAAATGAAAAGTCATACTTGCAAAAGCGTATCCACACTTTGTAAGCTTCAGCAAAATTGCTGAGGGCCCCAGTCCTTACCTTTAGGCAGAAGTACTAGAAGTAACTGAGATTACTTAGTTAATTTTAAGTTAAAATTCAATCAAAATTCTGTCCTTCACTTTGAACGTATTATTTAAGCAAAAGGTGCAGAGTTGGGGAACAGCTGCTCTCAGACAGAATCTAACTTTTTGCCAAATGTACATTTCAAATACAGCACTTTAAAAAAGCAGGTACAGAAAAAGTAGAACAGAAAGACTATCTTCTCATTCATCCTGTCTTCTCTCCCCTTGAAAATGTAATTAGCAACATTTATTTAATTTGAGACCACTATCTGATCATTGCTGACCATGATGATTCCTCTGCAGCGTAAGCAAGAAGAGAGGTCTGTGGGGCTTTAACCTAAGCCATCAGTGCTGACACCACTGGGTGGGCACTGGTGGACAATGCAGGAAAATTTGACAGCCTTTCTACTCATACTGCTGCTTCTGGGTGGGCCATGTGAAATCAATGGAAATTAGTTGTTCTGTGTGTGACGATACTCTAGGAGAAGGAAGTTTTGTTCCCTCTCAGTGGAAGCACTCATGAGAGAGCAGAAAAAAGGAGTCTTTGCCAAAATACGTTTTACGAGTTACTTCAACAAAGCTACTTTTCTCTCACAGAAGATTTAGGAAAATTTAGCTGTATTGTCATTGAAGACCCTGAAGACAAAGCTTATTAAAATGCTTCCTTTTTAATTCGCACCTTCTGATAAACCTTTAGGCAGGGAAAAACCAGGTGTGACCTAGTTTGTAGATTCCAGTGCATTTTTACCAGAGACTTTATTAAAAACTAGATTTCCAGTGCCATACCCAGTCTCAAGACACTACTCAGTTATTTTTATCATTCTAGACAGATCTTTGTCCCTCCATCCTTGTCCCCAACAATGCCCCAACAATGCAATCCCCACCACCTCTCCAAGATATTCATCTGGTGCCTCACCAGCCTTTAGTGACAGAACATTGGTTACTGTTGGCCAACTAATTCTTCCTTCCCAAATACTTTCGCAAAGCATCATTTACCTGGAGAAGGTTTATGGCTGATTTCATTGGATCAGAAACTGTGACTGATCCCCCTTGAAGCAGCATTACTTCTATAACCTTCTACAAGGGTGTTATCATTTGAGGAGAGTGTGAAAAGGACACCTGAATGTAGCTGCAGAGGTCAAGGTATTTTACAGAGAAACCCCAAGTAGCAACAGGTACTCCTACTTTAACAACTCCAAACCTGGTTTTCACAGTACGCTACTCAACACTAATTTTTTTGGCAAAAAGTCGTCAGTCATCGGGGGGGCAGGGGAGGTAGTGAACGTAGATTAAACAGAGGAACAACAGCAGATGGGGAATTCAAACACTACCCTGCTCTGGCTACTGCCAGAGCCATCACAGGAGATCAACGAGCCCCAGCATCGTGTGAAACTCATCAAGCTCAGTCAGCAGGAGAGGCTCTCGGGAGCACTGTGCAGACTGAGTGGGGCTACTCCCTACAGGGGGTGGGACACAATATGGAAAGCAGGGAAAGGTCATTCTCGGTTTGCACAAGACAAGGCGATGTTCAGGGGAGAAACCAAAGGCAGAGAAAGGGAGGAAAGGTTGTCATTAGAGCTGTTTATTATTATTAAGCACCACTTTTAGGTTCTACAGAGAAATAAAAACTTTGCACTATTTTATTTCTAGATTCTAAACTTGCAGTCAAGCTCACACTGACCGCCCTAACAAAAAGACGTACGCTATAAAAAACATTTAAAAACCAGTTTCCACATGAAGTGCCATCACCATTATTTCTCATTAGCCGTACCTTCAAAAACTGCTTTATTGGATAATCCCAAAGCTGGCACAGTTGCACCTTCTGGAAGATCAGATGATTGCTGAAGTAAAAAGAAAAAAAAGTTACACACAGATTCTCATGTAGGTTCAGATTTCAGAAGCCACAGTTTCAGGAGTCCCTGTGATAAAAAGAAAATTTTCCAGAGAAGTGAAGCGGGACACTTTGAAAAACTCCCAACTCATCCAGAACTTAACGGACAAAATCAAGACCAGTAGTCTGCCAGAAAAAAAAAAGCTTTTCCAAAGACTCATCTCAAGGGTTTTTCTGTAAAGCATGCATCTTCATCCCTAATTACAGGTTTTCTTCCACAACCTTATTTATTCCAGCGTATACATGATAATAAATGAACTGAGAACACTGCAGTTTTTAACACAATAGGACTGGGAAACAGTCCATTCTGAGGTGAAATATTAAAGCAGCTTTTTGGAAAACGGGACAGAGAGCGAATCCTGTGCCCACCACTTCAAACACAGCTCAGTGCCTCGCACAGATGCGGCTGGAAGATGTGACTGTTTAAAGCAGCACAGAGGAAAGACAAATTATGAGGCAGAAAATACTTCCATAGAGGTATGGGGGTGAAAAAGCCAAAATTTAGAGAGGGTAAGTGAACTTGGGGCCCTTTGTGCAGAAATGGAAAAAGATTAGATTTAATACCTGTAAAACTCCTTCCTTACAGTGTCTAAAAAGTTCAAAGAAAGACTGTTTTAAAGAACTGGATTAATAATTTAGGTGACAGCTTAAATACTATGTTATTTATTTAAATGTTCATAATTTGATGAGAAAAATGTATGAGACACACACATCAGTCTAAGGCCTCTAAAACAAAAACGGTTCTTCATTACAACCCAAAGTATAATACAATCCCATGGATTTGAAGTGAATATAATCCTAGTCAACCCTTTCTGAATACAAAGCTGGCTTTTTTGGTTTTACGTACATTTTTGGGGAAGGCATTTGAGCTAAATTAAGACAAAGCTTACCCACTTTAAAGAAAAAAACCATTCACAGAAAACAATTTCAATAAAGCTATTTAAGAGTAGCTGTACCATTAGAGCTCATAATGCCTTCCTCTTTAAACAAAGCCCATGTGAAACACTTTGTGGTATCACGAATCAAAAAATAGCACTGAGAGGAAGAGCTGATAAGGAGAGTCTACATAAAAGTAAAATAATGACATCTGCCAGCATTATAAAAGCATAATGTGATTTGTACAATGTCATTAACACAAATGCTTACAAAGTCTTATGGAATTAAAGCACTAAACAGCTATTTATGTAACTTCTTGCTATCAAAAATGAATAGATTTCTTTCCCAGATATTTCAATTGTTAAATGAAACGGAAAGGCTAATCCATCTCTGAGACGCTGCACATAAAACACCGCTTTTGAGCCAGAAATGCAAAAAGCATGCAAGGTATTGTACAGAGGCAGCTATCCTGAATGAGGTCCGCTCTACAAAACGCAGAAAAAAACAGAACTGGATCTTAAAGCGAATGGGGAGCAAAGAAAGGACGCCAACTCTGCAGTCTTATCTTTCCGCAGAGTAGAAAAGTATACTTACTGAAAACTAAGAACAGGAATGTAAAGGCCTCAAGAAAATCTCCAGCGCCAGGAGGAAATAAAGCATGAGCAAGTACATATTTATAAATATTTATGTGTTACAATTAACAACAGTGCTGAAAGTTTTACGCTATTTCCAGGCATACAATTTAAAAATCCAGCACATAACCACACAACAATAATTACGTCTAGACAAGACTACTACACCCCTAAATTGAGAAGCAGCACATTCCCAGGCTTTATTGTTTGCTTTCAAATCCCCAAGTGCGTACAGTAGTCTACTTGTCCTGACTTCTTTTAAATTTACCCACACCCTTTGCAATCTTCAGACAGCAGGTCTTGTTTAGTTTCAAATACAACCTATTTTATAAGACAACACCATAAAAATACATATGAAACAACACACATGGAAGCAAATGAAGGGAAAGGAAAACCAAGGTTAAGGTTTCACAACTATTAAAAGAATGTTTATGGAGTTTAGTGCATTTTGACATTTTCTAAAGCATTAATTTTATTTACATGAAAGATGGCTGTCTTCATTTAGCATTGCTTTAGCATACTTACATCAGAGCACAACTTCTCCACTGGAATACCAGTGATGTTGCTGAAATTTTCTATAAAATTCTTGGGAGCGCGAAAAACTCGAAGCACTTTTTCATCTGCTCCTGACACAAACTGAAACCGCCCAATCATTGCCAGACAGCGCATGTCATATCCGTGTACTTGAGGCCTTGCAATTTCATGCCAGGTTACCTAAATGAACAGACACACAGTTAAAACACAATTCTCTAACCAGAGAAGCAGCAAGATTATGAGTTCCAAAAAAGTACTAATACTTTACTTGCTGACTTCATTACCATAAAGGAAAGTTAACAGCAACCTTCTACTGACATTCATAAAACTGATGTATACTCACATAACACCACTTAAATCCTATTCTTCCACCAAACAATTCCTGTAATTAGCAAACTGTGTCCCTGCACAGCTATGTTTAAGGCATTTACTTACCTTTGTTGCTAAGGGAACTCTGCACTTACTATGACTTCCTCATGCTAGACAGTCTGGATTAGGACACAATTTGCTTAAGAAAGAAGATCGTGTGCTAGTTACTACTTTCAAAACTGTAGCTCTGAAAGCCATAAGAAAGGTGTGATAATTACTTCACTTCTTTCATCTGTCCTTCACAAAGCACAGCAGCACTGCTGTCAGCAGGCTACAGGTTCCTACCTCCCTCCTTTCTTTAAATACTTAATTTTAGTGAGACCATTTAACTGAAAGTTTGCAAAAAAATGACAAAACCAAAATAGCTTCTTATAGGAAAAACATCTGGAAAATCCTGATTATTTTAGAAGTGTTTTTATTTGAAGTATTCATTTTTTTCTAGTTTCCCGAAATATTCATATCCATGCATCAAGCATTAATTCAAGAAAACCAGAATTAACAGCTGACTAAAAATTAGATAGACCAGTTAGTTTTACAGTCACACTAAGCAAAGAATATTAGCAAAAAAGATATTA
>Ga0065711_1030544_pt1 | contig 32184 bp, 13 predicted proteins | sample Hoacrofraction12_FD_59098 | JGI IMG/M metagenome (GOLD analysis project Ga0065711, IMG submission 59098) | Hoatzin crop microbial communities from Cojedes, Venezuela - Epithelial fraction 12 v2 (version 2) | ecosystem: Host-associated > Birds > Digestive system > Esophagus > Crop | place... | reverse complement strand
ACAGGCTGCCCAGGGAGGTTGTGGATTCTCCTTCTCTGGAGATATTCAAGACCCGCCTGGACATGGTCCTGTGCAGCCTGCTGTAGGTGACCCTGCTTCAGCAGGAGGGTTGGACTAGATGGCCCCACAGAGGTCCCTTCCAACCCCGAACATTCTGTGATTCTGTGATGTAAGGCAAAGGGAGGCGAAATAATTTGCTGCCCATTGCCCATTAGTGGGACAGCCAAAACAGAATCCAACACAGCTTTACACCAGCCCCTCATCTCATCCCGAGGTACCTTTCAGAGACTGGAAGTTTAGACACCTGTGTGCTACAAATGGAAGGCCTATTTTTCATTTTCACACTGAAGAGTTGGGGACTATAAATCTCTCAGAAGCTATGAACTGCAGCTTGTTATTTCAGAAGACAGTGCTTCCTGAATTGATGTCATACACTGATGTCACATGCAGCGTTGAATGAATTTGTGACATCAGTACAGTGTCATCAGTTTAGTTAGGTGCTGTAGACCTCACGGAAACGGAACATCTCAAGGGTCTGGAGGGGAGGCAAATTCTCCTTTTCACTGGCTGTGAAAATTTGGTTAAACTGACTTAGCCTTTTGGGAAGCGGTGCTCCCAGGACAGACCTAAACAGCATTGAGTCAGCTCAGAGCTGTGGGAACACACATCTTCTTGAGGGACACAGGCAGAGAGATTCGGGCTGGGTATCCTTGGCGATTTCTTCTACTTCATCACTTTGGCACAGGATAGATGTTGGGGAAGGAATAACCCCTATCATAAACCTTCTCCTTATAGTTTTTCAATTATATGGCAGTAGTGCCCATCAGAATTCAGCCCTGTTCTTGATGGTGGCTTATTACTGGGTCTTCAGACATAAAAAAAACCCCAGGAAATAACATTCAGAAATCAGATCATTAGATGGAATATATTTAGGAGGTGCTGAAATGCTTGAAAACGCAAGTCTGGAGGATGTTGTGAGCATCCCTAATTTAGTTCTCTTGTGTTGTGTGCATTACTGTACCTTCTTCAGTGGCATGATCTCATCATTATCTTTCCTGCAGCTTCCCTTCAGATGCAGAAATTAAAGGTTCTGTGTAGGCTTTGGATGGTGGGTAATAAGTAGGTCACTAGCTGAATTGTGAAAGCTGGGTATCTTACAGCTATCGAGCTCCTTTGAACAGTCAATTCTGTACTTAGAGACAGACTCTGGTGTAAAAAGATAGCTTTTACCCATAAAACTAATGTTGTTATCACAAAGCTTGCATGGAAGGGGGCTGAACAGCGGTTGTATAGGCAATCTAAGTTTTGGCAATACCTGGGTTTGAGAGAGCTTGATTGAGGATTAACTCCTTTCTAGGCAAAGCTTCAAAAGGGAAAATTATGTACTATTAAAATAACTCATTTTCGAGCTTCATATTTTCACTTAGATCTTAATCAAGCTATTATTGTTATTAAAATATTCTGTAGTGAATTCAGATTTCATAAATATGGATTTTTTTTCTGAGCTGCTTTTGTGTGCAGAGCAAATTAGAGATGTGCATACAGTCTCTGATGGGACTTACTGGTTCCCATTTGCTTACAGTTTCTTCAGTGACTCAACTGGAGACCCTAGTGATCTCTGAAGTCTTTGCCACACTTATTTCTCTGACATCTCATTAAGTCCCAATTGCAAGAGAGTCTCTTGCTAACTCTTCTACATACAATTTTCTCAAGATTGTCAGAAAGCTACATTAAAAATCTGCATTAAATCGGCAAAGCAAAATGAAATAGCTTGGGATAAGCTCCTATTGCGTGCTTAACTCCCCTTTTTATGGCTAAGTATTACAGCAGTCTCACAACAGGGATGAATTGTGCCTTTTGGAATCTTTATTTTTTGTTTTTGTTAGTTTGAAACCGTGTCTTTTAATGTTTACCTGGTATATCTAGGATTTTTAAACTGAGCTTTACAGTGACTGTTGTCTGTATGCTCATAAGCCCAGCAATTCTGTACTCTTTGCTTGCTTTTGTGGCCTTTCAGTCGCTATTGGTGAAACACTTTGCATACACAAACACACAGCAATCTTTTAACTTAAGCTAAAACAGAAATAGCCGTCTCCCCCCTTCCCCACACACTTAACGCCATTCCTCCTCCCCAGCATTAATTTTGCCCCTGACCTTTGGTTCCATTAGAGCGCATTTGCGATGAATGAGCCTGTAATACCTAATGTATTCGGGACATGGTACACCAGGCAATAAACCACAGGAGCAGGCTCGTAATTGCTAGATATCTTTCTTCAGGATGTTCCAGTTGCCTTCAGCCATCCAACAGCCTTCCACTGCTACAGCAATAGCTGACAGTCTCTGTGTTAACGTTTGGTTTTCCGATTTTCCAGTCTGTCCCAACTGCCTTTTCTCTATTCTCCATTGAGTGCCTTCTAATTTTATTCTCTTTTTTCGATCAGTACTTCTTCTAGTTAGCATAACTAGTTAAAAATGTGTGTGATGCAGCTATGTTCCCTCCAGGTGACTGCCGTGAGTTTGGAAGCTACAACGGCTTTAGAAAGCTGCAGGTGACGTGACTGTGGGACATCTGGTAGCTCGCGGCTGCCCGCAGCACAACAGTCTGATACCAGGGCAAAGCAGGGAAGCCCAAACCCAGTTTCAGTTCCCGCTTACACCCTTTGAATCTGAAATAACTGACTCCAGATTTGTAGGGATGCAAAGGAGACTGGAAATGAGCCAGTAGCCAAAAGCTCCTCTTGCTGGAGCTGTTACGTGTGACGCCAGTCGGCTGCAGAGTTTCTTTTGGCAAAGACTATTACAACTGCAGAGTTGCTGAATACATCCGATGCACTGAAAGAAATTGTTTTTTTATAAAAATTACAGACTAGCTTGTTGGAATTGCTGTTTAAATGAAGTAAAAATGCTGGAATAACTATAAAGCACTGGTTTTGCTGACGGAATGTAAAGTGACCGTAGGAGACAGTTGAGGAAAATAAGCACTGTGGTAATAAAAAGAACTGCTATACTGGTTTTGGCTGAGATAGAGTTAATTTTCTCTGTGGTAGCTTGTGTGGTGCTGTGCTTTGGATTTGTGACCGAAACAGTGCTGATAACACACCGATGTTTTAGCTATTGCTGAGCAGTGCTTGCACAGCATTGAGGCTTTCTGTTTCTCATGCTGCCTCACCAGCGAGTAGGCTGGGGGGGCACTGGGACTTGGGAGGGGGCACAGCTGGGACTCGTGACATTGTGCTCAGCAGTAAAACCTGGGGCAAAGGAGGAGGAAGGGGGGGACTTTGGAGATAAGGCGTTTGTCTTCCCAAGTAACCTTTAGGCGTGATGGAGCCCTGCTTTCCTGGGGATGGCTGAACACCTGCCTGCCGGCGGGAAGTAGCAAATGAATTCCTTATTTCTCTTTGCTTGTGCGTGTGGCTTTTGCTCTGCCTGTTAAACTGCCTTTATCTCAACCCATGAGATTTCTCACTTTTGCCCTTCCTATTCTCGCTGCTGTCCCGCCTGGGGAGGGGTGAGCAAGGGGCTCTGTAGGGCTCAGCTGCCTGCTGGGGCCAACCCACAACAAAAGGGTAACAGAAGTAAACTCCTGACTGGGTGCAATTCTAAACCACTCAAGAGTCCCAGGAAGCAATGTTCTCCAGATACTGTTTGAAACAGGACAGGATACAGCCCCAGGATCACAGAACTGCTGAGGCTGGCAGTCGCCTCAGGAGGTGGTCTTCTCCAAACCCCTGCTCAAAGCAGGGTGAACCAGGGCAGGCTGCCCAGGTCCATGCCTATGGGATTTGATATCTCCAAGGATGGAGACTACACATCCTCTCTGGTCCCTCTACAATTTTATTTGGGAATGGCTCATAACAAGAGCTAAATAGAACACACTCGAACATACTGTTTTCCCAGGAATTTAGGAAACATTAATGTTTATTTTTCTAAACAAAATTCCAGCCTTAAATTTGCCTCAAATAGGTTAAACCTTTTAGACCAATTGTAGCTGACTTTGAAAGGGTATGTTATATGCAAAATGGATGGTAGAGTTGCTTCCTTATTCATTTGCTCCAATTGAGCTGCTGCAGAATAATTTTTTCTCCATTTTCTCTATTTGCTGTCGTTAGTGACCTTGCTTTAGTGACCTTGAAAGTATAACGGGCCAAACTCTGTGCTCTCATACGTGGGATTTGTGCCACTAATAATAGGTCTTTTTTCAGTGATCTTGACAGAGGCTTTGGTCCAGTGTTTCCCAGCAGTGCTGCAGAAGTCATGCACCTGCTCCCATCTTCAGTGCATCACAAACTCAGGCGTAAATGTTCCATGGAGTGTAGAAGAACAGTTTTTATTTTTTTGTAACGAAAAAAAGCATTTCCTCTCTTTGACAGACAAATGGCTAACAGATTGAAGTGTGGTAGAAAATGCTTTGCTTGTAAAGCTGGTAATATGATGATGGAGTTTTTTGCCTATGAGTAAGGGACTGGAATCCATACCTATTGGCCGGAACATTGATTTCGCTAATTTACACCACTGTAGCACTTCTAAAACCCCCTTTATGGCATGGGTCCTGTTATGCCATCACCAGATGAAGACACCTCCTCTGCCCCTCCTAAAAAAGCCCATATGGTCTATAAATAAAATAAGCACAGGCAGACCCTTGGGGATTTAAAATAAAGATTTTTAAAAAGAAATAGAGCTTGCCATGGCTCAAGAGATTTGGATCCAGATTTTCCAAAATTCAGAATTGTTTCAGAGCTGAGCACTTACCCCACAGCCACTCTTCATTTGAAAATTAATTTTCTCTTTTTTTTTTTCTCCCAAGGTCTTCTTAAATATCTTTAATAAATTAAAATTAAGTATTGCCAGCTCTACCAACAACTGTGCCTTTTTGTATATTCCATTAATAACTTCTACTTAACAGAATAAAGTAAAAAAGTAATAAATTCAACTTTTCTTTCTCCCACTGTGCAGTCCACTCCCTTGCACAGAGTTCAGCTCTCAGTCCAGACCACCCACATCATGAATGAATGCTCTGATCTTGCCCTCCAACCACCTGGAACTGGATAACTGCCTTTTAAAATAAACTACACCCTCTTTTTCTTCCTAATGTCTCAGGTATATTTTTCAATACTTAAACACTTTGTAGACAAAAGTAATACCCACTCTACTGCTGTAATCATTACTGCAATGTTTACCATCTGGGGAAAAGGAAAAAATACAGGATGAAACCTATCAGCACACAAAATTTTCAGTAAACTAGAATTGCACCTCACTATCCATTTCTGCACAACAAGAAAGTCAAGCTTTCATAAGGGAACCTGAGAAATCAAGCTTGCACACCTATAATTCCTGTGATTCTGGAGCTTGCAGAAATTTGGGGTACCTTACGTAACCTCTTGGTTCAGAAGACTCGGTGTTACTGGTTGGTGTTTTAGGAGAAACTGGTTCATTGAATCTGCACAATGCCCTGGTGATTTGGGCCTCACAAATCTGCAAATAAGTGTTCTGGAGAACTGACATCTCTCAGTGGCTTTTGTCACTCACACCACTCTTAGATGTTGGACCAGAACCAGTCCGGTTGCTGTTAGGACTTCTACTCTGAGAGAGGTAATATTGAAGGGAATGTCCAGGCTTGCTGAGACTGGGATGAGAGACCTGAGAAGCAGCACCATGAACTGTGAATGGAAGGCTCAGTGAGATATCTCTCTGTCTCATGGGTCCGTAGGGGACTTCAGCTTCCTAACTCCTTGGCACACCCAATGAGAGCAGAAAACCGGATAGAATGATGTAACTATAATATAATTATCAAAAGATATCTAAATGGTCTGTTCCCATCTGCCTAACAACTTCAGAGATGAGGTCTGGGTGGAAAATTACCATCTGTGCTCTGGGAAAGAGAGAACTTTAATTTCACATCTGCTGAAAGTACCTGATTGTGGGAAGGGCCAGAGAGAAGGGTCCTGCTTAAGGAATCACAGAGACAATCTCGTGAAAAATAGCAATTATCTATGGAAACGTCATTACGAGTTTCTACGTAAGAGCCTCCAATTCTAGACACTGTCACAGCATCAGCAATCAGGATTGTCCACCGTTTCTCTACTTCCAACCTTTGTTACATTCAGAGAAAACGGCAAGTTTCTTCAGAAGATAATTTCTTCTTGTGATATGCAGTGCAGAAGAGAGAGGATTAAGGAAAATAAGAAACTGCTAGTAAAGGCATTGGAAGTGAAATACGGAACAACACCTAACTACCTAAATAAAAGATCATTTACTGTAAATGATAGACTTTGAGTCAAATTCAACCATGGCGTGACATCTATAATTGACCCTAAGGAGTTGTTTGGCTTTTATTTTTTAAATGTTCTCATCTTGTTTCTGGAAAAAATATGTGATAACAGATTTGCAATGTGCCTGACCTACATTCTTCAAGTTTATAATGGCCCAGCCTAGCCTGCATTCACATTCCAGTGTCTCCTCCTGAACAGACCGAAGCACCTTCCAGATGTGGCTGATACATTTATTATACTTCTGCACTGGAAAAGTGATATCAAGATTTCTTAATCACAAGCATTAGTTTTTATTGGATTTAGGCTTTTGCCTTCCATTAAACTCACCTTTTCATGGTGACAAAGCCAGTTTGACAAGGTGCAGACTGGAAGCCCTTTGAGGTTGATTTCCTGCCAGTACGGGAGGAGTCAATCACCACTGCATTATCATCAGTAGGAGATACAGGTTGAGAGGATTGCAGACCACCATCAAGCCAAAGAAAGGGAGGAGGAAGAAACACAAACAAACTGGGAATTTTCCAAATTAATCCTTCGTTGTATCCTGGTTTATCTGTTTTGTCTTTCAGTTCAAAAACTCTGTGGGATACAGAAATGTCTACATTTTGGGATTTGTGTCACAGTGTTGTCACAAGAATTATAATCAGCACTGATGAAACAATGCCAGCTGTGACAACTTTATCTGGAGACAGAAAGAAAAATATTTTTTAATGTATCAGTACCTATTTTAATGTGTTTTAAGGTAAATTTCAGCTCCCCTTACATCAGGGCTTAAGAAAATACATTAGCTATTCATAGGCCTAATATTTTAAATTTGTTCCTCTCATTATTCATGCAGCAAGCTAAACAATATGTAAAAATGGATGAATTAATGCAGTTTTTGCTAATACGTCTAAAAACATAACCTGTTTTCCCGGACTAGACAGACGCTCGTTGCAACACTGCATTTTAAGCTGCATTCCACTGCTTGGAAAAGATCTCTAAGAAGTGAGAAGTTAAAACATGCTAGCCTCATCAATTTTTGAAGCCAGTAGGTTTCCCTTTGCTTGATGGTTGCCAAGAACTTTTATCCACTAAGAATATACGCACACACATATATTCAGTTGGCTTACACAGATCTATACATTTTGAGATTGTCAGCAATTACCAGACTGCAGAATGACTGTTACACAAAATACTGCTAAGCTGATCACTCAGATCCTACAAGACCATCCATATACATGGCAGCTAACGTGCTGTTAGGCAAACTTTGTTAGATAAACTGGCTGCTGAAGGGGAAAAAAAATCTAAAAATCTTTCTAAAATTATAAAAATGGATTTGATTTGACACACTTGATGTAAATTTGACGGCCCATACTCCAATGTACTCCTCTTTATGGTGTGGCCCTTGCTTACATGTCAACTGGAGATGAGTCTCGTGATAAAATACTGTGATAATATAATATCTTGCTTTCTAATAACTGGAAATTCATTGTGTTCTCCATGTTTGCATTCAGATATATTTTTCATAAGGGACTGTTTTTCCTTTTGTATCCCTCAGACTTTATGATCTTTCTGTAGTACTTTGCTATGTGAGCTGCAAAAGATTTCTGATAATAGCCTTTATCAAATGAATTTCTTTCACTTCTCTACTGGTTGTCCCCCCCTACACCTTGCCATGATCAGCTTTTTATAATTATTTCGATTGCTACATCTGATACAATCAAAATGTATGTCCTTGGCTGCTTAGGTCTGGAAACGGAGTCTGCCTTTTTCTAGCAGCCTTGCTAACATTAGCGCTTTCCTTTTCTTCTAACCAGAAGGCACACAAGGATGTTTGCTAGCACCACATTTCAGATTATCCGATTTTCTTCCTTTCAACAACATTAACTTCTTGTAAGTCACATTCACAAGGCCCTGTGGGAAAAGCAAGCCTATTGTCAGGCATTTTGAGATGTCATGTTTTTCTTTCAACTCTGATTTTTGTAAGGGAAACTAGCTGAACATGCTGTTCCCAGTTTTTCCCCAGTTTCTTTGGAACGTACTCCTTGGCTGGCTGCATGTGATTCCGAGCTAGCTGAATCTGCTATTCATAGTGACTTTTTGCTCATCTTCTACTTTTATTTGGAATAACTAATTTGAAATTTGTTTTTACCACATTCAGTGATGGCTCCTTGCTATCTGATTTTATTGACTCCAGTATTTATTGCATTGTGCCAGTGACTGACAAAAAGAATAGCACGCCATTTTAGTTTCATAACTTACCCCCTTGTCAGCTGCTGATAGTGGAGGCTTGTGAGACACTTGGAGATTGTGCCTGCCAGTGTTTTCTGTGGACAGTACAAAACACTGCTTACTTCAGACCTGTTACGGAAACTTCCCCTGCGAAGTGCTCCCTGCCCTTTTTGGTGACACATCTGTGACCGCATAGCAGGCACTCGATCATACCTAGGGATGATAGTCTGGGCTCTGTTGTTTGCTGCACTAGATACTGAGTGCAGTTCACTCTGCAGAAGAGAAATTATCTCCATGCAGCATCAAGGAAATTGTACAGCTATGACAGCTCCTCTGCTCGTATCTCCTCGGGGAGAGCAACTCCTTTCATCCAGCCGTTTAGCCGATTCCCAGACACCTACACAGCCAGCTACACAGGACCAGGAGAGATCAATATTTCATTTTCCAACTGTGTTTCACAACAAGCTTTCTGGTGCATTGTCTCTGCCTGGTGCTTTCCCAGGCTGCCTTGTCAGAAGAGAAGATGCCATGTCCTCCTGTCAGTTTGATGGCTCCCGAGGCTGGGTCCAGCTGTGCTCCTGCTGGGTACCAAGCAGCTCCAAGCCATCCGTGTGATCTGCAGGGTGTGGCTTGCATCAAGCATCACTAACAGCAGGCTCACAGCCCCAGTCCTTCCTTCCTCCTTGAAGAAACAGGGGTCTGGCCTTCAGATCAATGCTATCCCTGCTGACCTCACCCTCAGCAAGTTTGCTGATGACACAAAACTGGGAGGAATGGCAAATACGCTGGAAGGCTGTGCTGCCATTCAGTGAGACCTGGACAGGCTGGAGAGTTGGGCACAGAGGAATCTGATGAGATTCAACAAGGGCAAGTGCAGGGTCCTGCACCTGGGGAGGAATAACCCCATGCACCAGTACAGGCTTGGGGTGGAGCTGCTGGAGCGCCTCTGTGCGGAGAGGGACCTGGGTGTGCTGGTGGATAACAAGTTCACCATGAGCCAGCAGTGTGCCCTGGCTGCCAAGAAGGCCAGTGGTATCCTGGGGTGCATTAAGAAGAGTGTGGCCAGCAGGTCGAGGGAGGTTCTTCTCCCCCTCTACTCTGCCCTAGTGAGGCCCCATCAGGAGTACTGTGTCCAGTTCTGGGCTCCCCAGTTCAAGAAAGACGAGGAGCTACTGGAGAGAGCGCAGCGGAGGGCTACAAAGACGATGAGGGGGTTGGAGCATCTCTCCTGTGAGGAAAGGCTGAGGGAGCTGGGCTTGTTCAGCCTGAAGAAGAGAAGGCTGAGAGCAGACCATATAAATGTTTATAAATATCTCAAGGGTGGGTGTCAAGAGGATGGGGCCAAACTCTTTTCAGTGGTGCCCAGCAACAGGACAAGGGGCAATGGGCACAAACAGAAGCATAGGAAGTTCCAGCTGAACCCGAGGAAGAACTTCTTCCCTCTGAGGGTGACGGAGCACTGGAACAGGTTGCCCAGGGAGGTGGTGGGGATTCTCCTTCTCTGGAGATATTCAAGACCCGCCTGGACATGGTCCTGTGCAGCCTGCTGTAGGTGACCCTGCTTCGGCAGGAGGGTTGGACTAGATGGCCCACAGAGGTCCCTTCCAACCCCTACCATTCTGTGATTCTGTGACCTCCTATAATACGAATGGTTCTGCTGAGGTGGTCAAAATGACATCTCTGCAGTATCTCCGATAGGATTTTAACACCAACTGGATTCTTTCCAGAAACATACTGTGATTTCCAGTTGGGTGTGATAAAAACAAGCTTTCAAGCTTTTTTTCTTTCCTATTGTTCTTGTGGTGGTTCTTTGCATATCTACTAATAAAAACTCCCACTATTCCATACAGCTCTTCTGTTCTACATTTATACATGTAACATCTATAAAGATAAGCCTCCCTCACACAGAGAGGTCGTATTGCATATTATGACATTAATTATTTGTTTGCACAAGCTCAGAACAGTCCATATTTCAGGGCAGATGCCACTACATTTTGCTTCACCACGTGTTTGGTTCAGTGCTGTCTTAACACAGCCAGTAGCCTTGCTGTGTGCCTGCCAATGTATAATTTGCCACGCATTTGTCTCGCAGGGGGAAAGTCTTCTCACTCAGTGACACACATTGATTGTTTTGTTCTTGGGAGTTTGCTTTGGTTTATTTTGTCCCAGTGGAAATAAAAAGCAGCTTGTGGATGCCGCTGTGTAAGTCGCCTTTCCTTCAGCAATACGTACTCCATCAATGGAGTGAAGGGATGATTCTTTTAGGTACTCTTCTCCTGGATGCTGCCTGAGGTAGTGTCATCCTCTCAATGTGATAGCCAGCTGATTTGACCACTCTCTTGGGAAACTTTAACAGTACAAACCCACATTTTCCTGTTCATTTTTTTGTCAGGAAAATTGATTTTAAAATAGTACACTGCCACATAGATGCAAAACATAGATGCCAGTTTCTAACAGCTTTATTGCATATGCATTATACTGAGGTTTACTATTTAAACACAGTTCTCATCTGAAATGATGCATAGTTTGAATCATATATGTCTGAAATGCTTACTGGTACTCAAAGTCATCAGAAATCTGTCTCTTTGGCTAATTTAGTGGGGTTTCTAGTAGAAGGAGCTGAGTGACCCCAGTTTAAGGTGTGCCAAGAAGAATTTCTCTGTCTCTGTTGGCCCTATGTCTGTCTGCTTGCTCCAGAGGAGAAGCAGACATGTGTACTTCCCCTGCCATTCCCTCATGGGTCAGCCTAGGAAGCTGTCTTTGCCCCGATGAAAGGGTGGAGGTGCTAAATTGCCCATCTCCATTCTGCGGAGTGAGGCGCTGAGTCTCTCTCTCTGCTCCCCAAATCAGCACGGCCACGAAACGCTCCCATTCTGTGAGAAACACAAGAAGCAGTGGAGGAGTAAGAAGGGGGTGGAGCAGTGGGGGCAGCCCTTCTGTGGCCATAGAGCCAGCAGGTTCACTCCACAGCTGCCCTCGCTTCCCATCTTCTGAGAACACAACAGGCTTCAAAGTACAGTATAATTAACCAGAATAAGTAAAGAAATTGACTTAGCTTGGATTTGATCAGAGAGTTTCCAACCAAATTTGGCATGTTGGTTGTCCCTTCCAGGGGAAAAAAACCTGCAAAAATAGCCTTTCTTGGGAATACACCATGCTTCCAGATGGCTTACCCTCTGAAAAATAGGAAATTATCTTTTTCGTGTAGTACACATCCCAGATGGAAGAAATCAAAATATTTCCAATATCCTTGAGTGAGTCTGAAAGGAAGGATTTAACTGTCACCTGCCAGTCAACCAAAGAAGAAATCAGATTTTGGTCTGATTAGATGAAGACTGTGCATTTATTAGCTCCCAGTCCTTCTGAGCAGAGCTACTAAGCATAGGGACCGAGAAGGGGTGATCCCTGGGGCCCATTAGCCCTGGGGTTCACACCGAGCCGTACCACACCATTCTGGAGGGTGCTCTGCTCCCAGCACGTGAGCAAACAGGACTCCCTAAGCGGATGGCATGGCACACCCAGGAACACTGCGTAATGCAGGGGCAGAAGGTTAGCCACCGGCTGATCACGAGGGCAAACAGCAGAGAGTGAAGATGAAATCAAATATGTGTTGGGGCAGATGAACAGGTGAAGGGTTAATATGCAATTAGGAAAACAAAACTGGTGTGAGAAAAGAGGAAGACAAAGGGAAGGGTAAAAAAAGACTGCCCCAGAAGGTAATTTACTGTACAGAGAATAAAAAGAGAAAGTTGAACCCCTGGATCCAGAACTTCTTTTCATAGCCCTAGAAAAATGAGGAGAGTCAATATGAATATGAGAGTAGTGAACTGAAAACCGAATGAAGGAAGATAATTCTAGTCCTGTAGATACTTTAGGGAACCTTCTGAAGCCTTTGAAACGCTGACAATGACCAAAGATACATTAAGTGACAGCTACTCTGAACACATAAGCAGAAATCTTTCTTCTAGATAACCGCCCTGCTCATTCCTTGAAAAGTCCCAGAAAGCAAAAAACTTTCTAGATAGAGTTCCTTATATCTCATAGATAAGTATTAATTTAAGAGGAAATTAGTATTTCATAAAAAAGTCTTATTCTAAGTTGATACTTATTTTCTGACGGGTAAGTTGTCTTTGAAATGAGTTAAAGAAGTAGGAGTAACCAGAGTTCAGCCTGAGTGCCATATACTTACTCTTCAGCCCCAAAGGAAGAGGAAAAATATGTTTAGTTTTTGTTTGCTTTGCCTTTTCTGCAAGACGTTGACGGAACACTCCATAACATCCCTTGGTGAAAAGTTGTCTCTGCCATTTCACCAAGGGGAAACAGTAGACAGTTGATCTTTCTCTTCTAGGGAAGGGGTATGTTTTGAGGTTAAGGGAGACAGCTACTGGAAAAGAATCCTGTTTAATAAAGAAACAAGCAATTCGTTTGGCAGTGCAGACAAAAAAGGCCTGACAAAGGAGCAATAATAGCATTAACCTCAGGCTGTGTGTGGTCTGCAGATGAAGTGTTTTGAAAGCCATGGTTTGTCTGTCCTCACGGAGCGGGGAGAGAGATAGAGAAAAAAAAATTTGTACCATTTCTGCCTGTGAATTTTTTGTCTTGTTACAGGAAAGGCAAAGGAAACCATGAGTCCAACTTACTCCCTGCTTGTGATTGAACATCTTATTCTTGTGGTCATGGCAGAAACTAAGCAGTGGTTTGGGCTTCCAGTAGCCCCCACCCCAAGTTCTAGATTTCACTGAGAATACCCTGAGTTTAACTAACCACTCTGTTCCTTAGATCATTGTTTTTCAAGGGAAATTTAATTTAAAAGATGTATTTATAACTGAGTGAAATCCTATGCTATGCAAACAAAATGATTATTGTTTGAAATAATTCCCGTCTCGTTGGGACTATGTCCAGAAGTCATATTTTGTCAGAGCCAAGCTGCAATGGAACGACTAGTGTTCTCCTCCAAACCTAGTAATCCACGGCTTCAAGGGCCAAATCCTGCCTTCAGCTCCACCACTGTAGATTCAAAATTACTCCACTGACTTCACATTTGGCCCTATGTGTGGAAAACAATATTTCACCTCCGTGTCATGTTTTGCTCAGTTTCTTCTTGGATTTCTCTTGTCCATTTTGCTCTCAGATTTAAAAACAATAACTTAATCCAGCCAGTAGATTAACTCAAGCAATAAGGAGCCCATGTAACGTGGGCCAAAAACCAGTAGAATCTGGAATGTGCTGGTGCCTGGAACTGAGCTCCAAAGGCATGAAGTATCTTTTGATTTGGCTCACAGGAAGCTGCCTCCTATTATTTTTGTGTTTTTGAGGAAGGGAGAGCAGTCTAGTTCATGCTATTGCATGAATTAAAATATATTTTAATTAATTCCGAACACCAGAGACCGTCAGCTTTAAGGTTCTGATTTCATCACGATTTTCAGTAAATTGTTACCGTGACTGGTTCTGCCTTAGGAGCCAAACTGAGCCTAGCCCTTATGTGTGTGAGGGCAATGAGGAGGAGGGAGTCTAAGTTACCAGCCTTTTCCCTTGCATGGCTCTCACAGAAGTAAAACAACATCTCAGTTACCCGCCTGGACAAGGTCCTCTACAGCCTGCTGTAGGTGACCCTGCTTCGGCAGGGGGGTTGGACTAGATGACCCACAGAGGTGCCTTCCAACCCGTACCATTCTGTGATTCTGTGATTCAGTTTGTGCCTTCCTCCCTTTCCTCCTTTCTTCCCTATTATGAAAAAAGAGGGAAATAAATGGGTGGGGAAATAGTTTTGCTATCTTGAAGTATTCCAAAATCATGAGACTGACCAAATGACAAAATTGTAGATCCATATGGGACTTAGGATTCATCTTTCCAAACTTGCGTCTGCAACCAGGAAATCTCAGACCTCCTTAGAGAAGAGTGGAAGCTGGGGCTCTCAGATGTCCCCATGTTGATAGGTCTCTGGAAGCATGGGAGGTGTAAGAACACAGAAGTATGAGATTAGGCAACAAACACTGTTTTTCAGCTCCACGCTCATTACTGGAACCAGCCAGACTTGCATGTGCAGGGAAAGAAACAGAAAATCATGCTGTCCCAGAAAAGTCATTCCTTCCCTACGTGTCTGAATTCAGAAACCTATGACATGATTTACTGTTTCCTTAATGGAAATTAAAACTATCAAATACGTTATTACAAACCTTTCTTACAGGCAATAACTTTAGAGGTGCAGAAGCAACTGCAAAGTGGCCAGCATATTTAGTCTTTGGGAACTACCTAAGCAGAATATGTTTTCCTATGAACACGTTGCCTCAGGGTTCACACTCTAACTTTGGTTTCTATTGGAAGTGCAGATATGTTTGATCAAAAATTTAGCAAGGCTGCCTTCCCATATCAAAAACATATGCCTCTCCATTAACCGCATTCCCATCTGCTTTTTATTCTGTCCTTGGTTTTGTCCTGTCCTATAAAGCTTTGTCTTGCTTTATATAATTTCACAGGATTGTGTGTGAAGGAGTTTCTATTTATTGTTGTTATTATTATTACTACTGTTGTTAGGTGCACCTTTGCAGGGAACGGGGCTGCTGAGCAGAGGGAGGAGAGTGGGAAGCGGATGGCGAAGTAGCTGGTTACTTCGCGACTCTTCCTGCAGCAGAATCTGTATTGCCTCTTCCCACCTCTTGTCAAGAAATAGGAATCAAAATTTTATCATGCTCCAAAGGAGACATCTCACGCAACACACTGTTGCAAGCTACTGCTCTGGGTTTTGTCTAATGTGCAAGTCACTGAACGTTACCTTCCTCCCACGGATTCTTACAGCAAAGCATTCATGTATAAACAGCTGACAAGAAAAACGGAAAAACTTTGGGAAAAGAAAACTGCAGCTGACAGTTTTATGATCACTCTGCAGAATCTCAGTTTGTCTGACTGCAAAAAACTACGATTATTACTATTAAAGCATTTTCTGCTGAGATTTTTCTTTGCGACAGTACTGCTTGTCACTGCCATCACTTGCTCTTGTGCACAGAAGAGTCAAGGGCTCAGCCCAGTCCATGTCTCTGTGATCTCCTACACCGCTTTTTGCTTGCTGGGACACGCAGGAGCACAGCGATGTGCAGGGCGGGCCTGGGGCCACTCTGCATAATGCAGCTGGGCTTCAAACTAGCTTGGGCGTAGGAGGTAGAGTGGTCAGCTCCTGCTCCCCAGGTTAAATGGGGAGACAGCCCACTGTATTCCAGTGAATTTACATGGGGAATATACCTAGAAAGCTCCTACACGCTTACCACTATGCAGTTTTTGAAGTGAGCAGCAGGTAACGTGAGTAGCAGAGAAATGTCAGGTAGGGCTTTACAAGGGATTGCTGCCTGTTCAATTGTGTGTTTTAAATACGTAAAATTAATGAAATTCCTAAATGTATTACTGCTAAGTAAGGTCTCTAGTACAGATGGTCTGAGATAGTCTCAAATGATCTTCCCTCAGGAACACTTGCTAATGGCTTTGTATTGTTGTACTAAGCAGGAATTGCTTTGTCAGAAGGGCCTGAAAAAGACTCTTCCCCTCAAAGTGATTAAGCTCTTCCAAAGCTTTCTTCAGACAGGAATAGGAGAAGACAGGAACTGGGAAGCCCTGAGATCCTGGCTAGTACATTTTGGGAAGAAACAAGACAGCATTATTGTTTCATTTCCAGTAGTGCTCTAAAATAAAAACTCAGGACAGAAAATTACATTCCAAACATTCAATGATAACGCTATTCAAGCTACATTTTCATTCAGTTCAAGGACCGTGCCAGAAATTGTTATACTGCTTGTCAAAAGACATAGTCATGATCGTTTAGACAAAATTATTGCCTTTGACCTTTCCTTTCCTAATGAATAGTCTTCCTTCTGAAGAAAGCAGGCTTCCTAAGGGTGGCAGTTCTCCAAAATGGTATAGAAGTGCTTATTCATTAATGACATGATTATCATTGGAAAATTCGTATTAGGTTGGATTTTTGCTATCTTAAGTCCATTCCAAAAAGCCCAATCCTGATTTCTTTCACACAACGGAACTGATGACCTGAACGAGAAAAAAAGAGCCAGTGCCTCTTAGCAGAGCGCAGCGCATCCATTTCATGGATACAGCACTTACTTGCGTTGGAGGCAGGTGCACGAACAGGTATGTCCCATCGCTCTGGTCTCCCAGCCAGGGGACAGGTTGGAGTGTGATGTGGCTCCTGTGCAGCCCGGAGTGCACAACACAGCCTTGTCCTCACACAGATCTGGGACGCGATCAGCCTGGGCAATAGGAGCTGGATGATGGAAACCACTGCATACACAGACAACCTGCACGTTGTTAGCAAGCCAAATACAATTATATCATGTTGTTCTTACTTATTGCTGTCATTCTGTTTGTTGTTGAGGCCTCATCTGTCCCAGTGTTAAGACTGGTACAAATATAAAGAGAGGACATATCTGGCCAATGTAGCTTGGTTCATGAGGTACAGCGTGTTGCTAAACGTGGTGGGGCTAAAAGATGAAATATATGTAATTCGCACAGCAAGAACCAAATGCTGCTTTAGTCCAGCAGGTGTTCGCATTATCCCTATGCCTAGAAGCCTTGTCACATCGCTACCTAGGGCATCGCTGAGCTACCTGCTCTTCAAATGACGATGAATCACAATGGTCTAAATAGTGAGTCTAGATAGCGGGTCCAATTTCACTTCACTGCCACTGCATCAGTATAACGCAAGGTAAAATTTTGCCTGCGGGTGGAAGCAGCTCTGTTAGTGGAAGCGAGGTCAGATGGCTGTTCCTAGCCCTGCTCCTTCCCCATTGCAAGTGGACAGCATAGCTAGAGCTAACGGAAGGTGCAACTGAATCCTCCTTTTGCCCTGGAAATCTTGGACCCTGGTTGTTCCCACATTTCCAGCATGTTATGTTCACTCCAGAGCTCAGAGGACAGATTTGCAGCTTCCTAGCAGCTGTCTGATTCCTCAAATATATGTTTCTCCTTTGGCGTTTTCCCCAGATTTGAGCCCTGACTTAGGAAACCCTCTGCCAACAGGTTTGCACTGTGTGTAAACGCATTGCCACTGTGCACATCAAAGTCTGCGCAGTCAGTGGTAATAAGGGTATTCATCTGTAAGCCTTCTGCTGATGAAACAGTACCTGATTAAATGTGTTAATTTTTTATACGGAGAGAGTGTTACCATCCACTCTGCCAATATGTAATTAATTCATCCAAAGGAAAGATATTCTTTCTTGGAAACAAAAAGAAGAGTTGATGCAACTCGAAGTCGGTATGAGGCTCAGTCCATAAGTACTCTATAACATACCATGGTAGAATGACTTATTACGTGGCATGTGATACAGCTTACTGCTAGCTTTAGAGAAAGATTATAGATAATGAGATAATCTTGAGCAGCACTTCAGGTTTGGCTTACTATTTGGGAAGATTAGTGATGACAGATAACGAGTCTATCTTGATAATAAATCAAAAGATATTATGGTATCGCTATGGCTCATGGTACAACTAGGGTGACATTGGATCAGTGGGATTCAAAGACCGTGTGAGGGACTGTCTGCCTTTGCTTCCTGCTCTCATTGGGTTTGATGGATCCATCCTGGGAATCTTCACTTTACGGTGAAAGCTGTGGCACAAAGCTACCCAGGAACACCTCCAACTCCCCACAGCCTCTGCAGAAGACAGTTCTTTGTCACAGGCCAGCCTCTTCTTTCACCAACTTGCCTCCTAGCTCCTATACACCCCGGTAGACCCCACGGGGCATGGCATTCAGTGGGACAGAGGGAGGAGTCCTGAAATTTGGATGCAAAGGCAGCATGACCTTTATTCCCCCTGCATGAGCAGAGAGGCTAAGTAGTTACCACTTCCTTACTTCTGTACATTCTGTACAGAATGATAAAAAGCAATGCAGAATAATCCATAAAGCTACTACTGTTAGTACTGATGTGCTGCAATAGCACCAGCATTTAATTGTTTCAGTATCATTTGGCATCGTGCACACTTACAATTTTGATTACCCTATGGTATATTCCCCACCACCAAGGAAGCATCATTACAGGGTTATACACCTCCCCTCCCACAAGCTGTACTGCTACAACTGTACAGCAGTAGCAGGTCTTGCTGTCTGTAACAATAAGCCCAGAAAGGCTCTTCAAACCTTTATTAATTGTTTCAGTGTATGAGAAAAACATAAAGAGTATTGATTATTTCAGTCTTCTAAGCTCATTATATCTGCAGATACTGAAAATGCTTTTAAGCCCAGGAGATTATGCAGGACAAAGCTCCTTCTGTAATGCTCTGGAAGATTACGGGAATATAGTTATGGACATACTCACACATGCACCTCAGTAGTGTTCCAAACAATTGTGACGACTTCTAAATCAAAGTGATACTCACTTTACTGGATCTCTTACAAAGCTCTGATGTTCCAAACTGTATTGTTTTGCCAAAGTTGTGTTGCTGATTCCCATGACATATGGGCTTTCCTGATGTAGATGTGCCTTGGTCGATGATGATGTATGAAAACAACCAGCGTAAGAAGTTGCGCTGTAATTATATCATATGCATGCATAGCCCTGAGCTCTGCAGAAAGGAATGCCAAACTACTTAGTGTTTATCAGTTCCCTATCTACGGGTAAGCTAGGAGAGCTGCTCTTCTTATCTTACCAAGCCCATGTTTCTGGAGCTGAAGGTCACAAATTCCAAAAAGCTAGATCACAACGTGGTGCGAGCCTGTGTTTGTGTCTGTGGCCTGTTACCAATGGCATCTCCTGTTTAAACTGAATTCCTGTCAGCATATATATACTGCCTTGAAGAGAAAAACATTTTCACCTCACGTAGAAAAGATATATACAGTGACCGAAGCATTACGTGGTTACTTGCTGCTTTGCCATTACAGTGCTTTCCACCTTTTCCATGCCAGCTACGTCGCAGCAAGTGAGAAAGGTCTATTTAACAACTGTCACATACGATATTTACTATGGACTGCAGCTGTTGACAGTTATGCAACTGGGATGAAATGCATCCCCATAAAAAGCACTAAGATGAGGCCTGTGCCACCACACAGAGTCTGTCTAAATCCTCAAAATAGACTCAGGTAGAGCATGCAGCAACTAGGAGTCTACGTGGATGACTGCGACCTGAGACACATCAACCATGTTCTATAGCATTTTTTACATATCAGTCTACCCCAAGCAATTTCACTTCCCCAACTCTGGTGCTGCCCAGGCACTTTGACTAGGAAACAGCAAACGCAGCATGTTTCTTGTTTTGCTGTTTTCCCTCAGAGAAACTTAGGAAATTGCATTTTTTAAATGCTGAGTTACAGCTTGTTTAGACCCAATACTAACTTTGCACCATGATACTGTCTCATTTGAATTTATACTTTCTTTTTACGCAGCTTTGAAGAACGTCACATACTTTCGTCCTTCAGTTTAGTATAGTGCAAAATTACTTCAATTTCCCACTGGCTTCAGCAACTTCCTGGACATTTCTTTTTTTATGCTGAGATTTTGGCAGGGGCCTTGAGGAAACAGCAGTATAGGTGTATGGTCATGTAGGAGCAGATTTATAGTTGCACATGAAGCTTTTAGTATTTTAACTTCATAATCGTAATGTCCCCTTGCATTTGGGCTTTTCACGGTGCATTAAGTAGAATAAATATGTATATTTGCAAGCGCATCTCTTTCGGTTGCTTACACAAATCCGAAGCTGGTACAAGTTAGCATCTGCCGCTGCTCGCAGTGGGCCTGCGTGCATGCTGTTTGTTATGCACACATTCAGTGCCCCAGCCCTGTGAGGCACAGCGCACTCCCCCAAAATAGCTCACCTTATACCAGTCGAAGCCTGCCCGTCAGGAGAAGCGCAACAGAGCAGCATGTATCTGTGTGCTAGAGTAGATCTTTCATTAGGTTTGGAAAGGTCAAATACAAGATTCAATAACACTCTCAGAGTCAACAAATCTGACCTGTAGCACTAGGTCTTATTTTTACACCCTGGCTGAGGTTTTTCCCAAAATATTGCTATTCTAAGCATTTCAAAATCAGAGGCTGCATTATTGTTTACATGCTTGTAGCAACAAGGACCGACTCTCTGCTGAGCTGGACAAACAGGGGCAGTGTGAGAGCAGGCATGGGAAAACTTGGCACTTGCTTACAGCAAGAGGCTGATCTGGATGCAAACCAGACATGGGTTTGTAGCCTATTTTCTCTCCACCAGATCTCTGTAACACCATAATGAGCAACACTGCCAGACTAAATTCCTGCTGTGAGTCAGAAAGGAGTTGAAGCAGAAGAGCCCCCAACATGGTCCCCCAGTCCTGCATCTGCCAGGAGGCATAGCGAGTACATGCCTCCGGGACTCTGCCCACAGCTCTTTACCCTAACACCCCTCCTGACCCCCTGGGAGGAACGAAACTGTCTTTAATGCCTGAAAAGTCCTGGAGTTAGATCTCAACATAGGGCAGAAAGACACTCCCTGCCTCAAAAAATTTACAATCTAAGACAAAAAATCCCCAAGGGCAATACTGGCACAGCACTCTCCTTCAGCTTACAGCTCTATTTACTTTTCCCATCCTTATTTTTCACTTTTAATTTGTACCTTGTCTTTGCTTTACTAATAACATCGTCCACGTGTCCTGTAGTAAATACAATCTTCCTTACTTGCCTGCAGTGTGGTTTTGTGAATGGCATATCTAGATTGCTACAGAATAAAATTAAAGCAAAATCACTGTTGTCCATTAATATCAATAGACTCTTAAATTGGTTTCTTTCATGCTTTCCTGCTCTGTTTTTATTAGATATTTAAGTCACCGTGTTCTTATTAAGATTACAGGATGTTGCAACTAATGGAAATGAGCCATTGCAACAACTTTGACATTACTAGTCAGGAACAGTTCACATTTCATAAACCTGTTTTATGGGAGCCTGTAATTATACATTTGTAAGAAAGTATGAACTATCTGCAGCTTGTACGCTTTTCAATTTTCAGCCAAAAAATTTTAGTGTAGAAGCTAGATCATTTTCAAAGGGAAGAGGAGTATATGATGTGCTGTATTGAACCAAGATACTGTGTGAACTTTTTCCCTCTGAGGGTGACGGAGCACTGGAACAGGCTGCCCAGAGAGGCTGTGGAGTCTCCTTCTCTGGAGATATTCAAAACCCATCTGTACAAGGTCCTGTGCAGCCTGCTGTAGGTGACCCTGCTTCATCAGGGGTGTTGGACTAGACGACCCACAGAGGTCCCTTCCAACCCCTACCATTCTGTGATTCTGTGATTCTGTGGTACACAGAAAGAGATTAACTGTATATCCAGAACAGAACAACCTCTTCTTGCAAGTGAAACCTTTCTTAAACAAAACGTGGTAGTACAAATCTTGATGTTTTGCAGTAAAGAGCCTGATTCCTCCACAGAAATGGAGATTTATAATCCCTGACAGACATAAAAGTGATCAAGGTCATAAAATACAGCTGAGGTTATGGTACTTCTCACCTTATCATGTGAAGTGATTTCAAGTTACTATTAACCTTTGGTTTGGTCATAGATATGCCTTTATCAAGCCTGCACATGCGTGTAACAAATTAGACTGTAGCTTATTATCACTATTATGCTATCTGGCTTTGCTCAATTAGGTGTGTTGAGCACTTCTCAAATGGGATTAAGCACCTCATTTTTCACTCCCGTAAACTCACCAACAGCTGGGCCAGGAAGAAGGAAAAGGCACCACTGTCTGTGACGAGGCGCCGCCTTCCCGCGGTGCACCGGGAAGCGACGCGGTGAGTGCTGGGAGAGGCACACCGCAGCTGCTCATCTGCTGGAAGACACTTGGTACCGTGGAGCAAAAGTCGTGGGCTCGCCGCCAAAAAACAGAAGGGGAGGGGGGGGGACAAAAGGAGAATTCTCATATTCTCTTGAAGTTCATAGCTGTCCAAAAGTTTGAAATCTTGCAGAGTTATTTTGCATTCCCTGTCCTCTCTTACTACCCAAGTGGTTTGCAGAAAGAAGTCTTTGACTTCCCACCTTTTTGGTCACAACGCTTGATTATTTCTAACTTGCTGTCTGTGGGAGGCCAAGGATTAGCACAGATTTTAGTGTTGCAAACTCTGTTCTTCCTGCTACGTGACTGAGGTATTACATGCTAGATAATGGCAGTATTACATACATGTAACAACAGAGGTGTTATTCTCGCAGAAAGACTCACAATAGGTTAAAATATGAGGGGCAGAACAGCTTTCAGAGAGCGAGCTGACCGTGCACAGGCAGTTGCTTGGGAAAACAGGATGGTGATAGATGGGTCACCAGGATGGTGATAGATGGGTCATCGCCCTCCATCTTTGCATGCCTGGCTCCAACCCCACTGCCTCTTTTTTCAGTTCTTGGCTTATCCTACGTGCCTGCCTCTCCACCCTCCCGCTGTCCTCCTGCAGCTCTCAACACTCCTCTCCCACAGCAAGAGAGTGAAGTTGTGTGAAGAAGAGTGAAACGTCTCTCTTCCTCTCCAGAAGGGAGTGAGCTGAGGTGCCACATTCACTTCACACCCCTGGCAAGGCACGGCCTCTTGAGAGGGTCATGAGCACCCTGTCACACACCCTCTCCAACACTCAGTGCTGGAATCATGTGCCTGATCAAGTAAGCAACAGTTTTACTTCTTACCGTGCTGGATGCCCTAGACTTTGTGGACAAAGTGATGGCCTGATCAGTGAACTGTGGTTTTGTTTCCCTCGACCTCTACCTTGGGTTTTAGTCCCTCCAGTGAGATGAGAGAAGTTCTTAGCCAGGGAAGAGTCCCTTCCCATTCACAACGTTTCTCAGCCTCCTGAAACTTCCCATTGAGCCTTCCCAGCCACCCATCCTTGTTCTGGGCACGCAGTCTAGCTTTCCTGCTGAACCTGAGGTTGCTGCTCCTGAGGGTGAAGACAGTCTAAGTAATTTTTGTCCTTACCTGTGGGAAGGCAAAACGTGAGTTTGCCTTCATTACTGAAAAGCCTTGTGCTGCCTCTATAGAGAAAATTCACGTTAGAAATATTAAGAAGCAAGAAGCACAACTGAGTTTTCTTCAGCAACACATTCGCTGAATCAAAAAGTCAGATGAACAGATACACTGTGGAGTGCAACGCTGGTCTGAAATCTTTACATTCAGTACAGCATAGGGCATATAGGCTTGTGGGTGAGCTGTTCTCCTTTATGGGCAAGCTTCTCCTTTTTGGGGAGCTACAGTGTCAAAAAAGAGCTGTTTCTTCCTTCTCTCCTTCTTCCTAAAGTGTCGAGAAGCAGCATATTGGAGGAAACGTTGTGATTAAATCACAGGAGTAATTCAGCAATGTCTGTCCACATTATCTGCTCTTATTTGATGGCTGTCTCCGCTTGTGGTGTAGAACCTGGCACAGGAAGAGTTGACTTGAGTCTGCCTAAAAACACCGGCTATCCACAGGCCAGTCTGGAGCTCTGGGTTTGCACTATTTGATCAGGTCACAGCAGCCCCCCAGTTCCCCCCGCCTTCCCATGCAATGAGGAGGTGTGTTAACCACACGTTACCCCACGTTTTTCTGTTTGCATCCTTCTCTCTGTTTTCCAGGAGGATTTTGTTTGGGTCACTGATTTCTTCCACGTATAAAGGAAACACTGCTAATACACCCAGCTTCCAGAGGAACGGCAACACCCAGAGGAAGCTTTCAAGCAATCTAAAAACACTGGGAAGAAGAAGCATTAAAAAAATTAACATTTTTAAAGAGAGTTCTAGTATGTGCTGCCCTTTAAAAAAACCCTCTTAATCAACGCTTAGCAAAAATACGGTTTGAATTGCTTTTTTAACATCCAAACTGTAAAAGTTTTAATTTTTCCTCAGGAAAAAAAACAAACAGAGGAACACTTTGTGAAATATTCAGCACATGTGTCGAAAGACCTTAACGATTCCTGAGGCCTACACCAATGGCCTTAGGATGAACCTCAGCATAGTGCCTTTTTCCTGTAGTATTTGTGTAATAGATACTGAATGGCAGGAATGCCTCTGCCTGCCTGCTTGCCTGCCTGCAACAATTACTGTTCTGGAACAGATTTCAGCACGCAGCAAATGAAGTGACCGATTCAAGATTATGCCATAATAGCATAACAATGAATCGATAAAAATAAATGTTTCGTTCCTGAAATACCAAATCCTTTACTAAGGTAAAATCTCAGAAACCACAAAGGGCTATCTGTCTGTGAAAGCCCACAGTAAATACAGACAGCTTACAGATGAGCACAAGATTTATACTCTAGAAAACATGGTGACATTAAATCCTTTAAAATATGATGTAATAGTCTCCAGTAGAGGTAGACAAATCAATAAGCAGAAAATATTTATTTTGGGGTCAGATGTAGCTCTTTCACCTGATGATAAGTTTCCTGTGAATGGTTTAATTCATGTTTTTTTGCAAACTGTGGCTTGCTAGTGAATTGTTCATGGTGACTATTCATATATCAATATTGGAGATGTGTAGCTGATCAAGTAACCAACAGTTTTATTGCTTACCACTTTGGATGACCTTGTGGACAAGGTGATGGCCCAAGCAGTGAACTGGGATATTGTTACCTTCAAAGAGACAGTGGTGGGTGGAGGGATAGAGATAGGAGAGAACATATGGCAATTTTTAGGAAACTAAATTTTTTGCTTTTAAACACAAGTAGAACATTCTATCTATTCACCTGTAATTTAGACATATTTTTCCCATCCTTTGATTTATATTTTTAATTAAAATATTCGTTTGTGCCTGGAAGAAGCAATGGGCATGTGGCATTTCTGTTACATGACTGAGGAGCTGCAGAAGGGACAAAGCCTCTTAACACTCCAGCTCCACTGAAAACTGTCAAAGTGGCATCATTTTGTGGCATGGAGAAGAAGGAAAGAGTTTTTATCTTTGTGACTATTACTGAGCTCTTCAGAGTTCATCTGAATTTTGCATTGTTGGCAAGAATGAGTCCATACCTGTCTCGAACTTTTCTTTCCACTATCCCTCACATTCACCTCATTGTGTATTACTGACCACCCTGATTGTCTTCTAGAAGTACTGGAAATAATGCAAGATAAAATTAACAGCCTCCCTAAATCGTGAACCTGATCATTGATGCTACTTGTAAAATTACATGTAGCTGTCCCATCCTCCCCTTTTTTATGGACTTGGCCCAAGACATCCCAAAAATGCAGCTGTGACTCCGCCGTCCTTCTCCTGTTCTGTTTCTCTTACAAGTTTTTATGTTGTCTCAGACACTGGGTGACCTCGGGATGAGGCGTTTCTCTTTTGCTGACGGTGGCGCGACACATTCTCTAACCTGCCAGCTCCAGTCTGATTTTTCCTTTCTGGTTTGAGGAGTACAGAAACGTCTGGGAGACGTAATTGAAGCTCAGAGAGTATCTTACGTTCCATACACTTAGCTGAGACAACCTGCTTTACTCCACTATGGTGCACTCCTGACAAGACAATAACTCTTGCCAGAAAAGATCAGATTTAAAGAATTCAGAGCTATGGAAAAAATTCTTCTGATGGAGTCAGCGTCCAGTGTGAAAACTCTTAAAATAGGACAAAATAAAATAATGAAAATCTTGCAAAGAAAAACACCCCACGTTTCCGTGTTTGGAAAGGCAGAAAAAAGTACACCTTCCTGCTTCTTTTTTTTTTTTTAATGCTATAGTGATCTTAGATATTATGGTAGAAATTGAGAAAATAATAATAATGGGAGAAACACATTTAAATCTCCTTAGCTTCAGGCTCTGGAAGTCCCAAGACAAAGCACTAAAGATTTTATAAATAACTTCAGAAAGACTACGTCTCTCCTGTGTGCTCTGTCTGGACAAGGCTGTCCTGACTTCAGTGCAAAGTGTTTGACTCTGGCTCTCAGATCTTTTAATCCAATTTGCAAATTCATTAGACATCCTATCCCTGCTATCGATACAGGCTGAGGACTTCCAAAATTCTCAAACACACTCAATTGAAATAAATAAATTCATAAAATTCCCATTCAGGACTGGCATTCACCTCTGAGAATACAGTTGCTTTTCTCACTCACATGCTAAGGTTTCATCTTACCTAGCTTCATATGTCACAAGTGTGGCTGGTCTACCTCTGAGCTAGCTGTCTAGACTCTTGTTTATAGTCAGTGGAGATAAACAAGCACTTCAAGAACACAATTCACCTCATCAGTTTAGAGATCTGCCTTTGGAAGAGATGGAACATGGCCTACTTGCCTATAGTTTGCCACTGAGTATAAAGGAATATGCAAACTACCACACTGTAGGTGAATCCCAGCCTGGATGACTTGCACTGCGAGCTGGCTTAATGGAGTAGGACTCCCCTTTGGCTGAGGCTGCAGGCAAGTGTCAGGACTATCCATGAAACTGCCCATACTCCAGCAGGACATATTAGTGTGGTGACAGCCTTGCATTTCTTATTCTTCCAGTAAGACAAAAGAGAAGTAAATGTGGCTGTCTGAAGAGCAACTGCTTAGAGTGAGGGCTAAGCATTTCTGATGGAGGCATCCTGAAGTCCGCAGAGAAGACAGTTTGTAGAGGTGCTAATTTTTCTGCAAAGTACCAGGTCCCAAACAATGTGAGTTTGGGCCCTAATGTGTCACCGTGTAGTCTGAGAATGTGTTAGAAAGGCACCTTCTTGGCATCATCTCTGTCTTGTGATGGTAAGTCCTTTTTTTGCAATGTTCAGAGCCATTTGTGCATTCATTAGATGGACCTCTCCTCAAAAGCACCTTTTTTTCCTACTGCCTAATTTCCCTGGGTTTAATTGTATGTTCCCACTGGGCATCGACAATGTTCCAAGCCATCTGGTGACTTTAATTTTTGGTTTAAATTATTTCAATAATTTAAATTTGGGAGCACTGCAGCATAGTTCTTTGATTAATCTGTTAAGGGGAGACAGGAGCTTCAGCTAAACACATCTTAACTCTGCTTGGCATTCAGACATTTTTCCTTCTTTCTTCAGATACTTCTAGGTAATCTTTTGATTTCTCTATTTTCAAAATACTGGTTGCAAGGAACTGATTAAGTGTGGAGATTTGAACAAAGAACAGTAAGATACAGCAGAATATCCAGTTGACATAACTTATTATTGTACTTGCATTGTAAGTGTAATTATTCAAATTTTTGTATTGTATGAAAAGGCTCTCTAACCAAAATATTCTCTGATACAAGCTTGCTTTTTTATGCTGTAACAGAAACCACCACCCTGCAATGTCCTCGTAATTCCTGCCTCTTAGCCTTTACCTTCTCCCCCGGTGTTCTACACTGCAATAAACTTATCTTTTGCGAGGTGTTCAATACATCTTCCACCTTGCGATTTTGGAGGACAAACCATGCTCATACAAACTGCTTAGGTGATGCTTTCTCGACTAGGCATAGCATTGAAGTATTGGTCTCTTATGTGACCATACATTAATTTTTCTCCTGAAAACACAGTCATCTCTACAGTAATTCTTATTTCTATTAAAAGACCAAACATGTCTGAACTATTAAGTTTCCATTGTCCTGAACTTGTAAAATGCTTCCTATGATAGAAAAAGTCCATGCATTTTCAGTACACGAGGACAAGTGCAAAGTATTGTCCTTATGGAGGGAAAATCTTGCTGATTAATTTTTGAACAGCATAGACCTGAGGAAGTTTCTGCATGGCTGGCCAGCCAGCCAGCCCGCTCCTTCTTCCTTGCCTAGTCTAGAAAGAAAAGGGAAATTCCCTTGCATGAAATAAAGTAGTCAACTGATCCCCTGGCAAAATAACAGAGGACAAACATTTACCAGTGAATTTCCATTCCAGAAGTGGGAAGGAGAGTTTTCTACAAAAATCACAAAGGAAATCTCAATGTATTATACCAATGCAGAACTGACTGCTGGTCCTTTTTTGTACGAGTTCTGCAGTGTACCCTTGCTTTTATTTGCCTATATCAGTATTAAGAGGAATAATAGAAAAGAGACAAGAGGTAGTTTAACAACCAGTGAGTAACTCTGAAGTGTGTGGACATACAGTCACCTCATTTAATTATGTCTGTTTTGTATTACTTCCCTCAATCTGTTTGCCAAATAATCTAAATAACTACAGTCTTGAAAGAAGCAGTAGATAACGTCATCCACGAACTGACCAAAATAACTCTGTAGATTAAATTTACCTAGGAATAATTTTGAAATCAAAAGGAAAATATCTGAGATGAAAACAAATGTCTAAATGCCATTTTTTTCAAGCTTAAAAGGATCTGTCTCTTTGCACTGATTCATTGTTGCATAAATACCTAAAGTTTTTTGGGACGTAGTTTGACATGCAAAATTTTTTATTAAATTATTTTTTAATTATTTGTTTAGATTTTTTACTAGAGTGTTAAGTCTCTTGTGTCATAATGAAGAACAAATTTTGTTTTCAAATATAAGCAGAGGGCATAGAAGAGTTTAGGAATCACTGTCTGGAGCCACAGCTGACTGACTGCAACATGAAACTACAGAGAAATGCATAGGTTTTCATACTCTAAGTAGAATACAAAATTGGGAGCTGTAGCGAACAGTGTCTTATTATGCGAGTCCAGAATTTCTAAGCTATTTGCATGAGAAATTAGCGTCATTTATATTTTTAAAAACAAGCCCATATGAATTTAATCTCCTCTTCTATCAGCTCCTGTTTCCTTTGTGAAGGCGGCTTGGCAGGCAAACCAGAGGCAAATGGATTTCCACATGACCTACTTTATCTGGCGAGATATATAAATAGTCTACTCCAAAACTTTGGAGAACCCATTTAAAACACTTTGGAATGCACTCGTGAAAGAACGCAAAGTCAATGGAGGAATCAAGGCATCTCACACGTGCTCGTGGAAGGCAGATGGTAACTGAGACGAAACCACTGTCAGAGAAGCCTGAACTCCAGCGCAAAGAGCTGGAAGGTGGCACGAGCACCGTGACCGTGTGTGTAGTTGTCACGTAGCAGGGCATGGCGTCACCTTGCTGGCCGGAGTGCATTTTATTCAGTGCTTTTTGTACTGCGCAGTTGGTCGTGGTATCCGACCTCAAAACGGGTACTGGTTTGGACGGCAACGGCTATGTGGGATTCAGAAATGGCAACACGCGCAGCTGTGCGGTAGCTGGGTGTGAAGTGGTTTTGGCTGTAGGCAGTGAGGATGGATCCCCTCTGAGCTCCCTTGCCTAGCTGCTCTGCTGGGCACATCCTCTTCTTGGCCACCAAGCTGCCAATGGCATGCTCCTTTTTGAAAATGGGGAAAAAAGCCTCTCGGTGACCCAACCAGCTGCAAAACAGCTGAGGGCAGTGGGCTGTTTTCTTGCTGCTATCAAAAAAAAAAAGGAAAAAAAAAAAAAGAGGGTCTAAAGCAAGGGAACCTCACTTGAAAAATGAGATGGCGATTCCTCACAAATCAAAAGGGCAAGATTGATCCAAGTGGGCACAAGGAGACCTCTGCAGCTTCTTAGGCCATTGCTGATACGCTGGCAAGGCAAAGAAAATCCTTTTTCCTCCAGGACTGGCCTTGTACAGAAACACAAAAGACCTCCGTAGTGCAACTAATTGAGCTCAAAGGACCTTTATCTTCTGGACTTCCTAAGTAATAGCACGCTTGTACAGAAATAACCTGCGGGGACAAAGTGAGGGGAGAGGGTGGTCATGTCCTGACATAGGTTACAGCAGTTCCGCAAGCAGTGGCTGCCCCGGGGGGTACTCGGTACTTCCAAGCACAAGCCATACTGCAAGAGAATTTCAAAATAGAGCACGCTTAACATTGTTTAAATTTTCACAGCAAAACCGTAGCAGGAAAACTAGCTGAAACATTCCTTCCTGACAGAGTTCTTTGCGACTTTTATTCTAATTTCAGGAAATTATGCCCCAGCCTAATTTAGCTGAGTGTAAGGATTTTTCTACTTGGAGAAACTGGCTGGCGTAATTATTTCACTTATGCCCACTACCCTCTCTTCATCGACAGTTTTACAGCTGTAAACATGCAGATGTTAAGAGTCAGACCTAAATATTGTGCAGTTTATGCATTTCATCAGCGTTCCTAATTGCTTTGGTGTACGCTAATACAGGATATCTAAATCATGAGCTGTGGAGCATTGCTGGTTATGCACAGAAATCCAACATATTAATACCCTTTGCTTGGCTAACTGTTTGCTTTCTGGGGAAGAGGGGTGCAGCTACGTGCAGCCCTCTCTCGAGACGATCAGCGAGAGCACCGGTGGAACTGTGAGTGGGTAACTCCAACGGTTGAGAGCAGAAAGGGAAATCCACCGCCATGACTAGAAAGGGAGCAGTCCAGCAGGCATCCCCTTAACTAGTCACTTGGAAATCTTTCTTCGCTGTATTATATTTTCTTCAATTTGACAATCCAATAAAACATTTTTATGTCCAGTTTTGGGGCTTGTGATTAGGCTCAACAACAAGGTATGGTCTAAAAGGCAGGTTTTATTACTTATTATTTATCACTACTCTTGACATTAACTCCTTTCCTACCTACGATTTATCGTTATACGGCAGGGATGAAACCCACACACAAAATCTGTCTCTGGACAGCTATTTTCAAGAAAATGAATTGACAGATGAATATATGAGAAATATATGAAAACTAACGCCGGACTCCAGGCTAACACTGTTTTCAGTGTGGTTTAAAATACAAAGGTAATGTTTTGAAATATGATCTCAGGGACAATTTTGTGTCTTTGGACCAGATAACTTGTTTGGTTGGTGCCTCCCTAGAGTCTGCTTAAGCCAAAAGACTCTGGCTTTTTTTGATTAGTCCTCAAGACACGGGTTAATTAATAGGATTTAAACAAACCATTGGATCATGCTACAACACCCTAATGGCAATGGCATTTTCATTAAGTTCTGATTCTACATGTTCTTGCTCTGATGATACTAAGTTGTCTCCAGCTTTCTAAAGGAAACTGGAAAATGTTGTGGTCTTATCTTGACACTTGGATAATCTCAAATGTTGAGATTCTGAAACAACAGCATTAGTGCTTTAAACAAAAGAGCTATACTGAAACCTAGCCTGAAATCTAAACCGAACAGTGCAATTTGAGTTCATGCTTACCAGCTGCACGCCCCAAATCACTTTTTTACTCTTTGCAACAGCCCCTCTGAGGCAGCTGAAATGATGATGTGCAGAAATGGACGTCAGGATGGCTTGGATGCTAGGATCTGTGCATTTTCACCATTGGTAAAGACCAACATTCACCGTTTTTCTCTTTTCAGGTGTTTTTGGCGAAATATCTTCTTCTTTGATGATGTTTCTTTCAGTGCTTAATAGTGCTTTACCTGTCATAACACTTCAAGAATAGAAATTACTGTGAAAACATTTATGGTGAAATCGACGCACCGACTGTAACATGAGCCTCTAAGCTTTCACCTTTACTTGTCCTGTTACTTCTGTAAACGCCCCTGTTCAAACGCTGCAGCCGCTGCCCGGTAGCTGTGTGCAGGCAGCCCACCGCGCCGGGCGCCTCCGGCGGCGGCTTACCAGGGGGACCAGAGCACCGGTGCTAGCGCCGCCGGGGACCTCCCGCGCCAGCGAGTACCCTGTGAAAGCGAACGAATGAATGAATAAATAAATATTTATTTGGAGATCCTTCCTAGCAGAGTGGAAGAGACAGAGAGCACCAACAGCGCAGATGCTGAATGAGCTTGGTCTTTCCCTTTTAACTGAACAGTGTTTAGATCGCCCTGCATATCACTCTCCCCCTTTTTTTTGTTGGGGGGGGGGG
>Ga0065711_1030545_pt1 | contig 32185 bp, 17 predicted proteins | sample Hoacrofraction12_FD_59098 | JGI IMG/M metagenome (GOLD analysis project Ga0065711, IMG submission 59098) | Hoatzin crop microbial communities from Cojedes, Venezuela - Epithelial fraction 12 v2 (version 2) | ecosystem: Host-associated > Birds > Digestive system > Esophagus > Crop | place... | reverse complement strand
CTGTCCAGGTCACACTGAATGGCAGCACAGCCTTCTGGTGTATCTACCACACCTCCCAGTTTGGTGTCATCAGCAAACTTGCTGAGGGTACATTCTAACTCTTCATCCAGGTCGTTGATGAAGAAGTTAACTAAGACTGGGCCCAGTACTGACCCCTGGGGGACACCACTAGTTACCAGCCTCCAACTAGACTCAGCGCTGCTGATGACAACCCTCTGAGTTCTGCCATTCAGCCAGTTCTCAATCCATCTCACCTACCACTCGTCCAGCCCACACTTCCTGAGCTTCCCTAGGAGGATGTTATGGGAGACTGTGTCGAAAGCCTTGCTGAAGTCGAGGTAGACAACATCCACGGCTCTCCCTTAATCCCTCCTGGATTCTTGTTTTTAAAAATGTTTTAATTCAATCTCTTCCCAGCCTGGCTGTCATAGTATTAGTAATCAAAGGCTCAAGCTTTGCTAGCGTAGATGATGGTAAAATGCGAATGTTTGGCATCGTGTTTCCATATTGCGACTCGAAGTTATGCACTTAATTGCACTATTCACAGCTCATGCTGTGCGAGCCAGAGAAGCCACCCAGTCGGAACACAGGAGCAGTACTGTGTAACTTCTGTAAGTAATTGACCTGACAGAGACTACGAGTATTCACAGCAAAACTTTTATGAGCTGACTGCACATCAAGAATAATCCTCCAGATAATGAGCACATCTGAGAATCTTGCTAATTATTCACGGCCAATTTTCAGGCAGACGTCAGACGAGTTCAGCAAACGTTACTCGCCAACTGCTACACTTTGCCAATATTTTGGAACACTGCTGTCTCTCCTGAGAGGTTGTTGATCTTTTTCTTTCAAGAAATTCCATCCTATGTAAGTGTGGTTGCATTAATGTCACTAAATCACGGTGGACACACGTGGTAGAAACCACAGCTCTTGGCGTGTTGCCATAGTTGTAATCCATACTGTGTCGCTGTCTACTTCTGCGGTGTAATGTAGGTGCTGAGTGGAGGCAGTCGGGATGCTGAGCCCTGGGGATGACCCCACATGAGAAGTTAAGGGAGCCTGGAGCTGCCCATAATGCCACCCAGGAGCCTGTTAGGCAGAGCATGACTGCATCGAATTAACGCTGTGCATCTCTGCCAAAATGTACCTATTCCTTTCCCTGAAAAACGGGGAATGCAGTTGCTAAATTGTTTAGTAAATGTAGCAAACTCTTCCCATTTTCCCCGAAGAGAGATTTTTGTGAGAGTTTTCTGTGATCATGGCTTTCACCTGTATATAGACCAAGGCACTGAAAGGTCTTCACCATTTATCAAGTCCTTAAATTACCTAAGGAAAAGTCTGTGATTGTTACCAAGTCTTGTTGAGAAGATAATTATCCTGAACACTATGGAACACATCTACAAAGAAATCTGGGGATGCTGTTATGTTCTTGGCTGTATGTTTTCACAGTAATTTCTTGAGGAAATTCTGGACAGGTGGCACAGGTGATTTAACAAGAGATTGCAAGCTCCTCTCTGGCAACTTCATTTGAACGTTTCTTAAATATTCCGAATGCTTTTGCTGTACCTGGGTGTAATGGACCTGAAACTAAATCAGTGCTGCAAAGGAAGACCTTCCTCTGTAGAATATATATGGAAAGGGACTGTAATAGATGTAGGAGTCAGTCTTGGGTTGAGGGGAGGAAAGTACAAGCATTCATTTTGGGTCCCCGTTTTTTTTAGAAAAATCAGTTCGTCCACTTTGGGCAGTCCCAGCTGTCATATGTTAAAACAGGGTGGCTTCCCTTCTCTTCCTTCACAGGCAACAAGGACAAATATTTTCTGAAAATCAGGCTGTGTTTTAAGATATGCTGTTTGTACATAGAGAATAATTTCTTATTCACAGAAATATTGGTGATGGGTTTTACCCTAGGCAGTAACAGATTGTGAAAGCAAGTATTTGCACAAGTGATTCTTTCATGCTAATAGATCTCTTTTCATGAATGCTGATTTGCAGATGCTGTATTTCATCACTGAGGAATTGATCTCTGGAAATAAATTTTGGATTTATAAATTATTTTTTCAATATTTAGTACCTGCTCTTACTGTGAATGAAAAGTAAGAATGACTGTGCATTACAGAATTTATGAAAAGCTTCTGAGTGTTACATATAGGGAAAATACAAGTTTTAGAATTTCCAGGAAATATGCCTATGCTACCAAAACTTCCCTAACCTTTAAAGAGCTACTGCAGAGTCTTTAAAGAGTTAAAAGTTAGTCTACGTGAAAGCAAATCTACATGAGTGACTTGTCTGTATTTTCCACTTTATATTTTTTCAATGAATGTATCTCTATAAAACCAGGATTTTCTGTTTTTTCAAGAACTGCTGAGACAGCCTACATAAAACAATTAAATCATATTTTCATTGTTTTTTTCCTCATGCTTAAGAATGAATTATGCGCCTATTTGTTCTCAAAATAATTTTCAAGTTAAAAAGTAAACATTTTTCACCATGACTAAGCTGGGAAGTGCAGTTTTCAATTGCAGAAGATCAAGCAGTTGAAAGAAATATTTAGGAAGTTGTGGATCAACACAAACATCAGATTTAGCATTACTGAGGGGACTGGGATAAGTTAGTGGCCAGGAAACATGAGCTTGGCATGAAGGACCGTTCCTTGGCTGGCAATGTATGGAGGTGGGATCTCAGCGTTGATTTGCAGCCTTTCTCTCTGACTTGGTTTGTACCTCAGGAGCTTTGTAGCTATAAATTCCCATCCAAGCATTGTAGCTCAGGAAGTATTTTCTATGCAGAAAATACTTCTCTGCTTTTTCTAAGCAGAGACTTCAGAGCTTCTAGGTTGGCCACACACTGTTCAGTGATTTCCATACACACGGAGCACTCCTCAGGGAATTGGCTCATACCAACTGGCCTCAGTATGACTGAGGAGTAGCTGCCTTCTGTTGTGGTGACTAGGAGTCTGGTCAGCACCAGATGTGGCTACATAGCAGCTACTTCTGTAGCTGCATTTTCTTCCTGGTAAATCTGGCTTTGAATAAAACTGGCCTTGGAGAACCCCCTGTGCTGGTGGTGGACAACAAAGTGGTGACAGATCAAGATTCAAGCTTGTCCAAACTGGACGCTGTGTCTGTCTGGGTTTGGGTATTTCACAAGAGCAAAACATTCACAGATGGTTTGCTAGCCAGAAAAAAAGTATAATTTTGTAAAATCTGGTATTGATAGGAAATTGAAATTTTTTTTTTTTCAATCCCATTTGGCCTGTCTCAACATTACATTTTCAGTAGCCCTATTACTGTTTTGGTAATTTTTTAAAAACAGCTTTCTTGGTCGCAGTCATTGTATAGCCTAGCCTTCTCCAAAGTCTCCAACAGAGGTGTCACACAGCTGACTCCATGTGGAAGGAGATGAAAGGGCAGACCAGACCCGAGGACTGTCTGTACGATGGATGGGTTTCTAAAGCTTTGGCAAACCAGCTATGCTCTGGTCAGATATTAATTGAGAATCGTTAACAGCTAGATTTTACTCAACTCAAAAATAATATTAGAACTTAGGACATGCCAATCAGCAGTTCTGTCTTGCTATGTTGCTGATTGCAAATGGTTTACCTGGAGTCAGAGTATGCTGCTGTTCATGGGAGTTTTGCTGCGAACTTTAGAAGCAGGCATTTTACGCATATATCCTTTGTGCTAAGTAAAGGGCAAAGAAAAGAAATGAAGAACATAAAGGGAAGAGCAGACTAATTTTAGGCAGAAATCTTTTTCTTTTCTTTTTCTTTTTTTTTTCTTTTAAAGTTACCCAGTAGATGTCAAGTGTCAGATCTGTGCATTTTTTCCCATGAATGCTTTTCAGAAACAATTTTTAAAATCACTTTGTGACTTCATGTTGTGATAGGTCATTTGTGATTACATCAATCATGTCCTGTTACAGCAGTAACGTGTAAATTGCATCTCAGTAGGCTTATAAACTGATGCAAATAACATATTTCACTTTGGGTTACCATAGCCACAACCATTATTTTCTTTAGCTATTGTGCTGTGCTCTGTTGTGAAATCTCACAGCAAGGTTCCTTAGCTCATGTCACCACTAAATTGGTTACAATATTTTGCATCTAATGAAAGTTCAGGACACAAAAAGAGGCTTTGCATTCTTAAAAAAATTTCAAGGGGAAAACCTTTAGAACTGCTTTAACAAAATCTTTATTACTCATGAAACAATTTTACATAATTTATTACAAGAGTCAATAGGTTAAATTACCTTCAAGTAATAGTGTTTGAAATCAAATATACTGCTGTTCTTGCCTTCTTAAATTTCATTATTTCATTTCCTTTGTATTCACAGCGATGCCTGTGAAACGGTGGTCTGGGTTATGACACCAAGAATAGATGACAGTGGCCCTGATTATATAGATGCCTAAGCTAGTGGCACTGCCATTCTCCATTCATCTTTGTCACAAAAAGGAGGCATAACAATTATGTGAAGACTGGAATGCCTGAAATCACACTTACAGTGTCTATGGTGATGATAACTCACTGAGCTGGATAATGAATCTACTTCCCATAATTTACTGGGGGCATTGGAGGAAAAGTACAAACAATTAAAACATTTGGATTTACTGGGAGAAATTCTGAAATAGTTTTCAACCTGTCCATTAAGGTATTTGTCATGATGCTTGGGGAACTTTGCTTTTAACCTCATTCAAAACTGGGGCACTTCAGGCTGGAAACATTGATTACTGCTATGTATAAATACATTTTCATAACCTCAGATCTAGCTCTTTATTAATAGACAGTTACTGGAGGGATTCTTCCATATCTCAGGTGCATCTGTATGATACCTATATTTACTGTTATTGTTATATATCTTTTACCTGTGAGTGACATAGAGATAGTTTTTAAAAGGCTAAAAAATGGCTAGAATTCACATTATTTTCTCATTTCCTCCACAGCAATGAGGCTAGAAATGCTGTAAACAGTGATCATATAATAGCATAGCTCCAGCTTCTTGTATGTAAGAAAAAACATTAGCTGTTATCAGATATCCAAGGAAATTGTTGGATGCTGTAACACTGTGGCTACATGGGCATTTTTTTTTTTCATTTTCCCTGGTGTCCTGGCTTTGGTTAAAATAGAACCAATTCTCTTTTAGTGAATCTTTCTTACATCTAAGTTCTTCTTCTAAATAACTGCATTTTTCTGAAGCTGGCTGCATATTTCACAGACAGTGTCCGCTCCAAAGCTGATAACACCTAATGTTTATAGTTATACTGAGCTAACGGTAGGAAAGGAATGCAGAAAAAGGCCCCTGTTTATAATTATCACTACAGCAGCCAAGGTCACAGACAGATCTCTTAGGTCCCGCAAGTGAGGAGTCGTAAAGGGTTGCACTTGCAGGGAGGGGCGGACAGGACAGGTGACCCGACATTGACCAACGCAGTATTCCATGCCATGCACACCATACTCAGTTTAAAGCTGGGGGATCACGAGGGTTTCGCTCTCTTTGTCCATGGCCGGCTTCCAAAGATGACCCTCTTCCTTGTCCTGCGTGTGATCCTGATCCGGATTCCAATCTGTGCCTTCCTGAGTCCAATCCCTGCCTGCTGCCGAGGCCAGTCCAGGACGGCCTGGTGCTGCCTGGCAGCTGCTGGCAGGATGCCAGAGCCCGGCACCCATCTCCGGGAAACTCAGTATCGGTTTTGTATATTTTACATAACTTACTCTTATTATTAATATTATTAGTATTATTAGTGTTATTAGTAAAACTCTTTATACCCAATTTGTAAGTCTCTCTCCCTTTGCCTCCTTTTTCCCTTCCTCTGGTGGGAGGGAGAGCATCTGTCACTGGTTTATTGCTGCCTTGCTTGAAACCGTGACACCTGGAAATATTCCCCATGTTGAAGATATCCCTGAGCCTTGCTTTGTCTATCCAGGAACAGGTTGCAGTTCAGTTTTTTTCATGTTTGCATTACAGTAATTAATGTGAAGCTATGTTGTGAAGCATTTGTCATCGTGAGCTATTTTTAAGTGAAGCTTCAAGTTTCTAATTCCCTTTGTGAAGTAGTTGTGATACATTTAACACAAGCTGTTGCTTTCAAAATTGCACCTGTCTCTCACAGAACTGTAACATAAAAGAAACCCTAACCAACCAACCAAATGACTTTCATCTTCAACCTGGAAAATATGGCCCACACTTCAGCCAGCTGACTTAAATATGTGAAAAAAGGTCTCCTAGGCTGCACCTGCAGTGCCAAGTTACTTTACAGAGGAGGGATAGTCCTCTTGGAAAAGTGGGATTTGCCTCCTCTTTGGAGGAGCTGGAATGACATTTTATTGGCTTGGCCGTTTGCCTTTGCACATGGAGTGGTGCTTTCCCGCTAAGGAGCTGGTGTCCATGCTCACGAGCCCACCGCCCTCAGCGCAGCTTAGCCCAGCTGAGGGCCAGCACGTCTGGCTGTTAGCTATATACAGTTGCCTTTACAACAAAGGCTGGAAATACGTTTTTTTTTTTATTTTTGTCAAAACAAAATGGTAGATGGGGTTTTGCTGGAACTTTAATGAAAACCTGCTTTTACTGGGGATTGAACATGAAAAACTTAAGCTGCAGAAGAGGGCTTTTTTTGCAAAGCTGTTAACGTTTGAGAGCAAGGTAGTGTCAGGCTCTTTCAACTAGCACATATGGAGCATTTCACAGACATGACCCCAGACAATTTGTCAGCATTTAGTTTTCCAAAGCTCGCAGTTGAAAGGACCATTGCACAACGTTGCACTTACATGTTCATGGAACATCCACTTAACACAAGAGGCCTCTTGTGGTAAGGATTTAAAAATGGGCTCATAGTAACTGGAGTTTTCCGATGAATTAAATAAAGGAGTGCGTGCTGTAGTAAATCGGTTCATATCCTTGTGAATCCACAGGAGTAAATTTGTCCTCATTCTTCTACTATATTTCAAAAGTGCTGCAAATTGTGTCCTCGGCTGAGACACAGTTTTGAAAAATACTGTTTTGGTTGGTGCCTCCCTAGCTAAACTGTAAACCCATTCTGTGTTATCAGCTATGCCTACTTAGTCCACCCTCTTTCCCAAAAGAATGTTTCTTTATTTTTCCACTTTATTCCCTTTATGAAAATTATGAACGTTGTCTATTAGTCCCAGTGAAAGAAACCTGGCTGTCTCTGGAGAAAAAAGCCAGTTAACAGCTTTTGCCTTTGTGCTCAGATCAGAGTCTAACGTGAGCCCTATGAGAACTGTTGTAGGCAAAAATTGAGGAAGTGTTCCCACAAACTGTTATTGATGAACAGTTCGTGAGAATTTCGCAGTTAATAACTCTTCTCTCCCAGCTGGACAGAACATGGCTGATAATCTCGGATATTTAATAAAGCTGCAGGAAGAACTGCATTCTGGAAAAGAGTAAATCTGAATTCCTGTTTCAGCTCACTTTTATCACTTATGTCATTAGAGATGTCCTTCATGTGTACTTTTAAAGTTTTCACTAGGGAGCATAAATTTCAAATCCTGAGGAACTGCCTGAGTAGTCAGGAATACTAACTCCAATTTCTTACATCTTTTGTCTGTGAGTCTTCCTGGTTAGGGTTATTTGCAGTGTCTGGTAACTAGGAAAATAGCTAAGCAAACTTCTTCCTAATGTGCATACATGTGTGTTTGTCTGTCTTTCCCTAAGCCCATTTCTGTGGACTTATTATGCTGCCAGCACATTTTGCTTTCTCTTTTTCCTGTTGTGACTAGGGAAGCGTAACAATTGCAATTGCAACTTCTCAGAATAATTGGAGACTCTCCAGTTGGCTTCTCCACCTGTAATTGCATGGTGCCTAGTGGGTTGATGTAGGTGTAAATGTAGACTCATTGTATATATTGAAGGATTTATCAAACCGTAGGCTAAGTAGTGTTATGTAAAGGATGGCCTCTGGCATATTCAGAGTTGAAAAGCAGGGAAAGCAGTCTTCATCCTCCTCCCGGCTTGACTTTTATTGAGACTCTACCGTGGCATCAGTAAAGCATGCGATTACAGTGCTGCTCCAGAGAAGATTACGCCGGAACTTGCACACAGCATTGTGCAGTGCTTTCTGTTGCTCTGCTTTGGTGCATTGCGCTGTTAGCATCTGTGATGCTGAGGATGGCTGTCTGTCTGGATTCTGACGCAGCTCAAAAGGCAAAATTGTCTTGTTATCACCCACTTCTCTTTGGGATGTGTTGGCTTCTGGTTGGATAGAATATAATGCACTACTGATAGAAATCAACTTTGTGAAACAATAAACAGTAAGTATGTTCTGTTGCTGTGCCCAAGGGGAATCATATCATACCTTAGTTATCCATGTATTCAAGGCCAAGCCTTAAGGAGAGAAAGAGGGTACGTGAATATCCAGTATAAAAATACAGATTGCTTCTCTTAGCTGTCCATCTGTGGACCTTCAAGAGCTTTATAAACACAAGCTCACTGAACAGCTATATACCCCGAGGAGGCAGGTAATATGGTAATAAAATCTGCCATGCAAGTTAAGGGTCCAAATCTTGATACGTACCTTAGGGTTTAAGAATTAAATAGAGTGGTTTCACAAAAAGCCATTCTTCTGAGAAACTCTTTTTCTTATAGAAGCAATGTAAGATCATAGCCTCCTTTTGATCATCTTCCAGACTTCGGAGGTGTGCTTAGTCTTTGAGTCGAATCAGAAGAGGTTGCTACATAAATAACATGAACTCAGATCTTCTCTGGAGGAAGATGTTTGGCTCATATTATGACTGGAAACAACAGGGATTCTGCTGAGCATTGTTTAAACTCTGTGTGGGTCTTCCTCAACATCCTAAACCCTCCTCTCACCTTCGGCGGTCTCCTTTCAGCATTATTTCAATCTGAGAGATCTCTTGAATAAAAGAGATTTTAAAGCAGTCTGCAATCTGTGGTTCCATTTATTTCCCAGCTATTCTGACATCAAAGGCAGCACGAAGTGAAAATGATGTGAAATGCAGTAAAGCAGCTGTTGGGCCAACTGGTGTGGGATCACACAGGCCACGGGAGGAAGGCTGCTGTACTGTGTGACCGAGTGCTTGACATGGGACTCCATTAGATGACACAGCCAAGGTCTCCTCTGGCGCTTTCCAGCCAGCGAGGAAGAAGGTGTGCTCTGGCTCACTCTCCTCGTATGGAAAAAGCCAGGGAACATGAGGGTTGATGCAAACATCAGTAAAGCTTTCTCCTGCTGCTTGGGAGAAAACAATCGATTTCCTGGCACCCTCGCTGAAAGCAGGGTAAGAGCCGCTGGAGAGGCAGGGGCTGTCCGGCCCAGCCCTGCCGGGTACCCCGCGGAGGACAGGCAGTCCTGCTGGGGCGCGCGGAGGGAAGCCTCCCTCTTCTGTGTGGTTCGCGGGAGTGGGAGACAAACAATCTAAATGCACAAAATTTCAAATTATTCTTTAAAAGCCTTTCTTGCTACTGATGCAATGAAGAATAATGCCCCATAGTGAAGGGATGAAAATAATTTCTTAATAGTTTCTTTTGGCTATGTGGTAACAGTGTAACTCAAAGGTGCCTGATACTTTTAAAGAGAACTTCAATGTTTTTTTATTCTTTCCTACTTTTAAGAAAAGCGCTGTCTTTCTCTGTCTTTTTCTTTGAACAAATTAATTTGCCAGTGAAAATAGCTCAGGATGCATGTTACTTTGCAAAGATGCTGCTATCTGCCATTTAGTTTCCTTTCTAAGCTGTGATCTTAGACATATACTTCACGGAAAAGGAAGCCAAGTGGTTGAGTTTATTTTCCCTTTGTGTGAACAACAATGGCAATAATTCCAGAGCCAGGTAGCAAGGCTGCCTGAAATGCCAACTGCAAAACACTTTTTCAGTGAGGCATTAATTCATTCTGTGAAAAATAAACACAATCTGGGGAAAAGAGCTCCATTTCAATCCCCTCCCCTCCCCCGCCCGCCCCAGCTGGATCAATTAAACTGCAAACAGGAAGCTTTTGAGATTATTTATGTTGAACTATTTTATTTTTACTTTTCCTAACCCCTGTTGCTGATCACCTCCCCTCCCTCTCAGCCCCTTGCCACGCGTGCGTCCTGCAGGAGACAGGGGAGCACTGGAGGGTGCTGCCAGGCGCGTGGCAGGGCCAAGGCTGCGTGTCCTCGGGTCAGCCCAGGCTGCCCACAAGCCAGCCCCTGGCCTCCCTGCAGCCGAGAACCCCCAGTGACCGGGAGGGATTCACAGTCCCTGCCTGCGGGCACAGGGAGCGGGAGGAGGAGAAAGGGGGTCACTTTGCCCCTTCTCGCCTGTTTGTGCCTTGGTTTTGGAGATGGGCGTTTCAGTAGCTGAGAAATACTGCATGAGATCAAGACAGAAAACGTTTCTTTGCATTTGCACCTGAGCATTAGAGCCCAAGTGTGTGTGTAAGCCAGCACTGCCACAAAAATGCATTCATTAATACTTTATAATTATTTTTAGTCAGATCAGTTTCCCAGGCAGATTTGCCTCATGGTCACACAAAAGCCTGAATCAGCACAGCTAAGAGGCACCATCAGCCTGAATTGAGAGGCTGGGGCAAAACCGGGCAGACTCATTTTTCATGGCCACACTCCTGTCTGGAATGATGATCAGAGAGTTGAGGGCTCCCCTTTTTCCTCCAGAGACTGTAGCATTAGCCCCAAGGTTTCTTTCTGCCAGGATAAGACCAAGCAAACAGCTCCTTTCTTGCTCTTGCATCAACTGCAAACAAATAATAAAATTAAAAACCTTTGCTTGCCTATCAAATATTAAGGTTTAAATTTCAGTGATGACTGGAAAGTTTTGGAAATCAGTTAAAGCACTTCTTGAGAGTTAAAAAAAATAACTTTTCCTTTTTTCATTTGTTTTCACAATATCTAATGATTCTTTGTATCCTTTGACTCTCCTGAGATCACTTTGAACTTAAACTGGAAACTTGTTCATGCGTATAGCAGCTTTAAAGGGCATGAATAGTATAGTGTTTGAGAATGTGCCGCTGTTTGAAAGATTGATGTGATTTTCTGATTTCGATGTAAAATGAAAACATAGTGAGGGACTGTCACAAGCCTCTGAATCAGCCAGATTTTTCTTAGAAGCTGAAGACAGCTCTTGGCTCAGGTAGGCTGTTCTCCCACATGTGCCTTTGCCAAAACCCAGTGTGTGTCAGGGCTTTTTTGCTGTTGTTTTTTTCTCCAGATGGTGTAATGAGGGATAGACTGTTTGTTGCTTGCCAAGGGTTGTATGAAATTGTGGCAAAATGCAGTCCCAGACTGTGGTTTTGAAGGTAACATATCAATCACTGACTCGTCAGGTTCCTACACTTCTTGCATGTAGGGTCAAGCCTCTGTCGTCAGGCCAAACCTATTAATACGTTTCATCCAAATGTTTTGAGAGTGATGAAATTTGGTATGTTTTCACTCCAAACACTGGTTAAAGTATCTACTATTAGGATGGTCAGAGCCAATATGCAGCTGATCCATTTTTTTCTGTACCTCAAACCTAAGTCGCTAAATCCCTCACGCCAGCTAAAAGTAACAATGGTTTGGATTTTCTTGTGATTTTTCTTCATAGTACATCTAAAGTAAAAGTAAGAAGTATTTGGTGTCACAAATTATTTACTTTGATGGTTGTAATTAAATCATTTATTAGCTTTTGAAACACATTTTGAGTTTGGGATTTCCCAGGAAACTTTTAAAAATAACATTGCATCTAAATGAAGTTACAATAATAAATAGAGATAAAAATGAAATAGGATAGTTTTCCAGCTAAAGGGTGTGTGGTTTTTCACCAGATTGATATCTGAGTCTTCCTCCTGTTCACACTCGTCTTCAGAATAAACCTGATATGAATTGTACCTTCACTAGGTAACAAAATGGCAGAATGATCCACCTTCTGGCTCTCTGGTGTTGGAGAGTGATCAAACACATCTAGGAAAAAAGTTACCCCCTGAGAGTGGCATGTACACTCAATTCAGTCTCTGTAATCCAGAAAACTTCCAATATAGAGGGCTTTAGAGACAAAAACAGTTGGGGGAAGTCAATCATCTCCAACATCTTTCAGCTTTAACTTCATTACTTGTCATAAACACTTTTTGTTGTAGGGACTGTGTTCATTCAGTCTCATAGGAATCCAAGATAGCCGAAGCGGTGGTGACTTAAAATTAGCGCACTTACATTTATGCTAATAAAAGCAATTTTAATATGGTGATACACTGCCTTTTTAATAAACTACTGAAAATAGTCTCTGTCATGTAGCAGGAGACTGCAGAGTATTCAGTATTGTACAATATTTTTTAAATACTTCAGAATGACAGCTTGTATGAAAAACACATGTAAGAAGATGGCTATAAAGCATAGCAAAAATCCTCCAAAAAACAAGAACTGTTTTTAAGAGTGATCTGACAAGCTAAATAAGAGCAGGCTTGCTAATTTAGGCTGTCTGGAAGGAATGTAGATGCAATTTTCAGCATCTTGGTGATATGACAACAGATAAAATCTATAAACGTTCTTTAGGTGCCCTATACGCTGTATTTGGACCACCAAAAGGATTTTCTGTCTCAAGCAATACCAGATTATTATCCTGGCTGGCAGGAAACAACCTGTAAATTATAGCTATATCTGGTACATATGGAAGAAAAGCCATCAGACAGTATCATACATGAAAAGTGGTTTCTCAGTTGTCTTGGTCAAGAAACTAAAAGTTTAGATGTATCATCTTTTAATTTGAGGAATGACGAAACCAGCAGTGACAAGAACAAAACTGCAAGTTTCTAAAAGTAGATATATCGAATTGAGAGGTAGGTCATTTGTCAGCCACCACTGTAGATAAAATAAAATGGAAGACAACAAAAAGTTTGCTTTGTATCACAAAGCCAGAGACTGCAGCACAAGATTACATATTCTGAGGCATCTACTTCTCTCTGTGTGCACCTCTAGAGACACCGAAGAGGGTCTTAAATTTCAGCATGCTCCAGCATCTCAAGTTGTAGAGGGAGAGAGACTGCAGAGAGTTGTCTTTATACAGCTGACATCCGTAGCCTCGAATGCCATCCATAAATTAGGCCCCTATCAAGCAACAGTGCCCCTAGGCATCTGCGGTTTAAAAACTGCCCTTCAGAGGGAATGGGCAATCTTCTGTAGGATGGGTTATGCATTTTACAGTCCTCATAAGAAACCAGTCTGAAAAACAGGTACCAAAACAATTAAATCATCTCTGTTGGTGGATCTCCTTTAAGTCTCTGAAAACCTACTGAGAGAAGTGAAGTTACTTTTGCAGTATTTTTTAGGTGTTGTTTAGCTGTAACTTTACATGCAGAAAAGGAATATAGCAGGGCATTTCAATTCTGCCTCTCTTCTCCGTTTGGCAGTTGATCTTGAGTGCCCACATAGCCTATTAAACTCATTTTGTTATAGCTTCACTATTGACATTTGAGATTAAATGCCAAGGAATGAAAGATTTTTTTTTTAAGGACTATGAATTTTGTTTCAATACAACTTTGTCAGGACCACACAACTTTAACAGCCTGCTGCAGAGTGTTATTCCAATCATTTCTTTCTACCTAGGAAAAATACCTCTGATTAGCACAGCTACTATCCCTTTGTTACAAGTTTTATACAAAATTAGGCAGTATTAATACAATTGAACTTAATGGGAGCTGTGAATGCTTGGCACTATCTTGTTCCTGTTTGCAGTGCTCGCTTATCTTCTCTCATCCGATAAGCTACAAAGCAGGAGAACTGCTTTATGAAAGCAGCGGTGATCTTGGTGTTACAACACTGCAGTAAAGCATTTTTTCAGTGCTAAAACGATGCTTTGCACGTGGTGTTCTCACCCACCCAATCCTCATTCAGTCTCAAAAAGGTGGAGGCGAGAGACCTGAGGCGCTTGAGGTGGCCTGACCCTCCGCAGTGGTGGGGAGCACAACCCCTCTATGTGGGGAGGCCTGCTCCAGAGCCAGATCTGTGTTAAGGCCTGGGAACCTTGTTCTGTAACTTTCTACCAAAAATCCAGGAGAGTCCATGGAAAGCTCATACCGGATTTGGTAGCTATTGGCAAACTAGGGATGTACCACACAGATTGCTACTTTTTCAGTATTTTCAGCTAGCAAAAATGTAAAAACCTGTAGTCTCTATTTTTATCTCTCTGTAGACAGAATATTCTAACACACTGCATCCTAGAGTTGCGTTTAAATACTTGGTACTTTCTCTGAAATTATGATAGCAAAGGACAGAGCTAAAGTCATTTACAGATATTATGGATTTAGTGAAGATTTCGGAGTGATTTGCATGTCTAGTGTTAGTCTAACACTAATTTAGAGCTCAACTCATCCAGATGAAAAAATTTTCACCAAAATTGCTCTGGAGAAGACAAGAATCACTGAATTTGGTATCTTAAAACTACTGCTATGTGATCAGATGCTTTTGCCAACTTAATCAAAGCGTTTACAGAAAACAGCTTCTTTCTATCATTATCCCCAGCATTATCACTTTTCTAATTGGACTTGAAAAATTCTTATTCCAGAATAAACTACACCTTTTACTGTTACCTGCTGCGTAATAGACCACTGCAGCTTGCATCTGCTTCACAGACTATGTCGGTCTGTCTGGTTAGACTGAAGGCATCTGAGCACGCCATACGTGGCACTGTTTGTTTCAGGTGTTTCTATTAATTGTGATTGTATGCAGCCTAATAATGCACCTTCTCCTCTCCTGCTTGATGGAAACTTTTTCTAGATGTCCACTGGATATTAAATAATTTAATGACTTGATGAGCAAGAACAAGGTGACAGCAGAAGTATTCTCAGCCAGCTAAAACTGAGCATGCAGCTCATTTTGCTGCTCTGCTTTCTGTCTATAATGGGGCATTTAATTATAGGCATTGCATTTGGGAAGAGTTCTTTGGTTTACAGCAGGTGCCTGATAATGTCATTTGGAGTTTTCTTCCTCTGCCCTGAACAGATGCATCTCATATTGAATTTTATGGCAAAGACTTTGCCTGAACAATGTAGTTGTTTGCATCCCACTGCAGAAAAAGAGACTTTCAGGGAGCAAACCTAGCGCAGGTGTCTACTGCTGAAGTCTGCTAGAAGGACTCACGACTTGCACACAGCTTGGAGTGCAGTGCTTTCTCAGTGGCTAGTGAAAGGGGTTTTGGCCAAGACTGTGGCTGTCTTTCCTCTTGCTTTTGTGAGGGTTATTGCAGTCTGCCTGGGCCTCCCAGCGCCAATAGCGTTTATACAACCAGTGTTGTCAAAGATTACTTGAGGAGAGATTCTTCCTTTCCGTGTGCATACGGATACAGTTTCCAGTTACAGTTTTGACATTTAAATTTATAAATGAGACTCAAGCTTCTTCTTGTGATACTGTCGTTACTGTCATCTCTGTTTCTTCTCTACTGGGATGGGTCTTGTGAAGTTAGCAAGCTTTTTGTTGCTTAGTCTCTTCTTGAAGGGCACCAAAAATAGTATTAAATACTTCTGAAATGACTCCACAGTGTGTTTCTAATATGTTTTCAGGCCTGTTATGATTTTTTTTTCCCCAGAAGTATTTTGAATAGAGACTAGAGTGGTATGTTAGAGTCCTAAGAAACAGAGCTCTTTACTATGACCCCTGTGTTGCCTCATGGAAGGCTACTTAACTAATGAACATCCACAGCTTCCTAGCAGCAACTGCACGGCCATAGACTCCAAACATGAGAAACTCAGTAAGTCTTCTGAGGAAAGGCTAATTTACCAAAGTCACTTGAAAATCCCGCTGATGTCTGGTTTTCTGTCTCCTGTGCCTATAATTGACCTGGCAACGCATGCCTGTTTATACCTCACAACATGCAATGTTTTTTTTCTCTGCTAAAGGTTATGCTGTTTAACTGATTATTTGTTCAATGGTGGCAGACTAGATTTAGCAGTGGCAGCTCTTGTATTTTAGGAAGATGTAGCACACTGACTTTGTAAATGTAACATCTGGCTTTTTCTATTTTAAGATATGATAACGTTTAAAGAGCCAGTCAGGCTTCTGGGATTTTTAAATACCAGATGGAATTCTATATTCCCTGTATACTGTATTGTCTCTGGTGAATACTGAAAGAAGCGGTGGCTAACTCAGAGGACCTGTGCTTTTCAAGTCACAAATGATTGTGCATTGATTTCTGTTTCTACTTTGAAAATTCTCGTCATCACCTCTGTCCCATCACCACTCTAAGCCTTGTCTGTGCCCAGCATGTCCACTTATCACTTCTGTAACAATTTTTTGGGGAGCAAGATGCTGCATTCTTCCTTTGGCACTAAGCAGCTAAACTTAATAAATGGCAGATGAACTGGGCTATGCCCAGATCGAGATTTTCATGCTTTCAAGTGTTTAATAGAAACACCATTATTTTCAAAATAAATAAGTTCTTTGGAGTCTTTACTCTGCACTAGGAAAAAAACCAATATAAAACCCAAGCAGACTACAAGCCAAACAAAATTTCTAAAAACCTGATTGTGGACTTCTGATGCTCTCACATACAAGTCCACTCTGTTTTGTGTTCTGCATCTGTTCTGCTTTGCAAGCAGCACAGAAATGAACCTGAAGTAGTCAAGATAAAGTAACTCTCAGATTCTCCTAAATGACAACTGAGCTGCAGCAGCCACTGCACATACAGCTCCTATGTGTCAGCTGCTACATCGAGTCTGCAGTGGGAAGAGAAATAATCTGTTTCTGAGGAAGTCGCTCTTTAAGGTGGGTGTTGTCAGTAGTGGAGATGCTGAGACACATATGTGAGTAAACATGTACAGTTCAGTGTACAGCTCATTAGATAATTGCAATAGTCGTTGATTGGTGCAACAGTCATGTTTTCAGGCTTTAGCTACAGATCTGCGTCTCCTTTAGTGAGGATATTGCTTAAAGTGGTGGGAAAATTAGTGATCAGAATTTTGATATGAATGGAACGCCAAAAGTCTAATTCATTTAGATTTGAACATGTTTAGATGTGAAAAAGTTTTAATTTTTAAAATTAAGCATTTTAAAAGCTTTGAAATAATGAAATTGAAATACTTACTTAAATATATCTTATTTTTGATTTCTTATCATCATTAGAAATATAAACACTGAATAGCTGGAGAAAGAGTGCCTGTTCACTTGAGATTTACAGCTCACTATTGCAAGTCTCAGAAATTAGGATGCTCATCCAAGCTCCAAAAGCTTAAATATTTGCTTTTGTCTTTTAATGTATAAGGACATTCCTTTGAAAAGATCAATCGATAAACTACATAATTAGCACTGAATTCCCTGTATGAAGAACAGTAATCTGGAATTGTCAGACTATAATCCCTGTTCCTCATGATAAATCTGCTGCATAGCCTTTAAGTTATTATTGTATCATACAGTTAAGCGATTAAAGTAAAAATGAAACTCGTGTTATCTGACATTTTCAAATTGTGGTTTTGATGGACAGTATGAAAACCGGAATAGTGAAAGAAGAGTGTTACAGTCCTCCCGTTTCACCGGCCTTCATCCTTATTTCTAGCTTTTCCACTCAAATATCAAAAGATCTAGTGTAATAAAGGATGACAGCAAGCACATCTAACAAAACGATCTCTTAAGTCTTGTTGAATAAAATATTCCGTGGAAATGCTCCTTCGCGCCAACAGGTTAGCATTAAAAGTGTAATGGTTTTAAAGGAAGCCTAAAAGCCCCTCTGACAAATGACAGCTCTAGATTTTAAAATTAAGATTTAAGACAAAGATGCTGCTGAAGTTATCAAAAGAAACGTATCCAGAAGCTGCCTAATGCGCATGCTCGTGACAATACTGTTTGTCTGTCAGAAAATCAGCTGCATCGGTGATCTAATGCTGATGATGCTGGGACACGTCATGTAAAGTAGAAGCTCTGATCACATCAGTCATACAGCCAGGGTTCTTGCACTTCTCTTTTATACAAAAAGTTCCCCTTTCAAATTTCTCTAGCACAGTTGGAGGGACAAGCTTGAGCTTTGAATTAACAGTTGTTTCCACTTGCTTGAAAAATAAATCAGAAAAAAACAGCCTATAATAGCAATTTTCTTTTGCTTACTTGTTTTCAGTAATAACCATTCTAAATACTAAAAATACTGAAGTCCTCTATTTTAACTAAGCTATTCTGGCCAAAATTCTCAAAACTACACATTCATGTTGGAATTTAATATAAGAGTGTAAATTCCAGGCTATTATTTGGACATATCAGCACATGCTTCCCAAACAGTTTTTGCATTCCAGGTTTGAAAAACCATGGGCATGGCACAAGCTGAAGCTGACTTCTGCTGTGAGCTAAACAGTGTGTTTGCACAACTTTTCTAGCATTCTCCAGCCTCTCCAAAGCCACACCGCCAGGGAAAATTGTCTCTTTCAACCTCTGATGCCATCAGAAGAGCCTGTTCTTTATGATTAATTATGAACACAAAATCCTTTTTCTGTGTTTTACGTAATATGTTCAGTTACTTTGAATTGCTATTAGTATTTTTCCAAATTGAATTGAGGAATACAGGGTTTTTTAAAGGCTATATACAGAAATTTAAAACGTAAGACTACTAATGTGGATTCCTTGCCATCATTTATTGCTCAGGCAGCATTCAAGGAGGATCAAGGTCACTGGAATGAGAACGAAGGTTTCCTCATCACTTCACTCATTTTAGATTTCTCTTGGAAAAGTTATCTCTCTGGGAATCATTTTTCCTCCACTTTTCAAAAAGGAATATCAATCAAACTTGGAAATTTGAATGTAGATTTCAAAGATGTATGTTTAAAAAAGTGAAATCAAGTTCAGTCATCAGGCAATATGGACCAAAAGTGTCTTTGATTTCTTGATAACAAAGCCTCAAGATCAAATAAACAGAACATTGCTTAAATTGACAGATACAGTTTTAGATTTAGAATTCTTTTAAAACTTCAAAAGAAAATGCCTCATTTTACTCTTAAAAGCTGTGGTATCAGGTAATTATCTAAAAGGTGGGCTATTTCTTACTCAAAGACATTTCTGGTCTCATTATCCCTGTGCAGACACAACTCCCATTGGAATCATCCTGAACGTTGCTTCTGTGACTAGTATGGGTTTGAATGAGACACTGAGATTTCCAGGAGACTTATTGTTACACTTTTAATGCTTTGCTGTATCTTCCATTCCACTTTTCCTTTATTGTTGCAAAACTACTGCCCAGTTTTCTTTTGTTCGACAAATCTATTCATTCTTTAAGAGGACAAAAATAGAAGGGGAAAAAAAATCTCTGTATCAAAGGAAATGATTATTTGTGTCTCAGGGAACACTTCCTTTTAAAAGTTCCTTGAAAAACTGCAATAAAATAAAACATGAGATATATTCTGTGTGGACCGCTGTGTATAAATATCTGTATTTTGACCCAATCTGTTGTAAGCAAGTCTATTAACAATAATATGATTTGTTTGACTTTGACATTGGTATAAAACAGCAGGCAAATTAACTAGATGCTGAGTATATTTAAATTATAATTTCTCCTGGCAGTAGATCATGAGGTGAAATTATTTTTCCAGAGATCCCTCTCCCTGCGTTGTAACAACCTGCTGTTTGTTGCCACTGTTGTCATCAGAAAGTCTTTACAGACTAAAATATACTAAATAAAGCAGACATTAGCCGAGAAATAGAAGCAAAAGCTGCTGCAATAAATGCTCCCTATCCTGGAGTGGCCCATATGCATATGATTTCCAGGGTGCTACAAACTTCATCCAGTGCATCATATGTCCCTGGGAAAACTCTTCAGAGAAAATGAAAGAACTGCTGTGCACTGAATGAATTCATTCAAATATGTGAGGGCAGAAAAAAGTGTATAGTTGTGAGAATACGGCTTCATCTTTAATGTCATCCTTGCAAGTAAGATGAGCTTTTCCTAAGAAATGAAATTTCTTAGGACTCTTGGATACAAATCATGTATTCAATAAATAGTTTTTTATGGCACATTAGTTTTCTGTGTAAGACACCCTCAATGTTCCAAGGACAGTAATTAATTGGTTATCTGTCAAGCTTATCCCACAGGACTAATCATCTCCCATTCTGCTAACACTCCCTTCTTCTCCAAAGGTGCTTTTTCCTTCAAATTTTATAAATTATTGCCATAATTAATTTAAACATGTAGATTTGTTTGCAAGCTGCCCTCAGCCTGAAGTCTGTGATTTTTATTTCAGGTCTTGCTGGTATTGCATGCCTAAAACCATGTCTGTTCTTTCATCTGCTATACAATATCGTCTCACAAAAAGTGCTACCTGCAGGTAGTACAGAACACAAATATGTAGAAATAATTGTCCATAAATGCTTATTAATACAAATATATCTCCAGAAATTATTTAGAGCATTTTATTTCAAATTTTCTGTTTTGATATGAAAGTTCTCTTTGTATTAGACTCGCACTCATCCAGCATGTGAATTTAAGCTCTGAAAGTTCTGCTGCTGACCAGGGGGTCAAGGGGAGGTGTGTCACCAACTAAAAGTCAAGCTGAGTGGTTTTAGTTGCTACGAGCTGCTAATTTGATGAAACTCCATAAAGAACAGGTGTAATAGGATGTTTGTTTAATGTTCCCTAGCTTCCAGATGTCCTTGCCTTATCTGAACAGAGCACTGACGTTTCTGTCATCAAGATTAAGGTTAGAATCTCAAACTTGAGGTAGTTTGAAACAAATGATTTTGTGAACTTTATGACAATGATTAAAGAGAAAAGAAGTTCTATCCTCTCCAGAACATTAATGACAGACCAGATGACACATCTTCCATACAAGAAATAAGATTAAGCACTTGGAAAGCCAAGACATTTCAATAGAAGTGAAATTGAGCTTTTTGGAGCAGACTATCCAATCACCTCACATAGCAAGCAAATCACTCTGCTGAGTGATTTTATAATATGGAATGTTTTTGGAGTGCTATTGCCAACTTTGTATCATCCTCAAGCACAAACCACCATACATTTGCTATAGAAATGACCCTATTAGGGACAGCTGTACAAGTGACAAATCTGCACATAGATTGCCAAATAAAGTAGTACACATTCTATGCAGTAGCTGTGCTTTTCAAACCTTTCAATTTTCTGAAATACACTTCTCTAAATGATGCTTATGTTGTTGTTCCAATAATAGATTACATCCAATCACTGCAGGATTTTGAAGCTAGTCTGGAAAAACATCAGAAAATATAATTTATCATGCACTTGCAGTCAGCTGTAGTGAGTGATTTGACAGGCATTTCTTCCTTCTACAGCCTTATGGATCGCTTTCGCCAATCGGTCAAGAATTTGGGAAGAGAGATGCCAAGCCATTTGACACTCTTCCCACAATTGTACTGGCAATGTTTGCTGTCTCTGTCAAAGGGGGATAGAAAAACATTACTTTTCTCAATAATCAAAATTAGAGTACTATTTTATCAAATCACAACCTGGTTTTGCACCTCAAACCAATCAGAACTATGCTAGAGCAAAATTCAATGAGCAACCCTGACAAAGTGTTCTTCCCAAGCCACTAAGCCACTGAGTACCTGTTTCTTTTAAACCTTCTGATAAACAAATAATGACATTTTAGCAGAAAACATTATTTAAAGTCCAGGCTTGAGATGCAACTTTTCATGTTTTTAAAGTTTTGATTTTTAAAATATTTGTCTTCCTCTTCAGGGCCAGGCAATTTTGCAGAAAGGAGTAAAAGAAGGGTATGGCTATGTGGTTAACTGTTTTTACTTTCTAACTTGCTAGTAAGAAAGTATCATTGGTTTTTGGAATATAAAACTATACTTGTTTTTTGAAGGCTGCAAATTTGGAGACTTATGGAAGCTGTGGAGTATGTTTATTTAGCATTTCTCAGATGGACTTGGACTTCCTCTAGTTCCTCTTCATGGCCAGCCACAACTGTGTGGCTCCAACATAGAGGGTGGGCAGGGGAAGCTTAACGTCTGTCAGCGAAATGCTCTTTTGCCCTAACCAGTTGAGGTTGTGTCTGCCAGTTGACTTAGCCTTGCTGTGACCTGCTTTATTCCTGTGATTCTCTCAGTGGAAAATGGATCTAAATTCTGCATGTATTATCTAAAGCACTTTGAATGTTTGTTTCACATTATTATTGGAGCCTTACTTATCAGCTGTTTTTAATCCTCTGCAAACATGCTTTAATAGAAAGCATAGGAAAGAGAACAAAGTAATCTAAATCTCCACGTGGATTTGCATCACTGATGTAGTATAGGCAAAGGATAAATCCCCCAAAGCTGTGGATCCTCGTTTCCAGGACTTGCCTTGTGCACGCTGGAGCAGCGGGGAGATGTCAAGTCTGCAGCTGTCCTCTGCACCGCTGCCTTTGTCTCACTGAGCAGAAATTACCTTCGCTTTGAGCCCCTCCTAAAGTTTGGTTCCCAAAGGGGTGTTCTCCCTGCAGTGACTGAGAAGTGTGGTGGGTGGAATGGCTCGTTCCTTGCTGCTCCTCACTCTTGGGCTGTGCTCTCCTGTGCTCTTGTTGGAGAGCACCAGCTAAACAGATGTCTGTGTGGGGAAGGGAGAGGGATGTTCTCTGTGACTGGCTTTTTTCGGATTTCCCATCACTGAAGTCTGACAGGGACTTCATTATTTGTAATTACTGTAATTTTGTGTTGCCAAGTTATAATGCAAAATGCCTGTGCAGATATTTTTATACGTTTACAGTATTGTCTGGTAGTTGGGGGGTTTGTGAAGATGGAACCTGTGAATTCTGGGTGATTTTGTGAAACGGTTGTATTGTGAATGCTTTGATACAGATGCGATCTGTGATATGCTGTTAAGGCAGTGTCGTGCCTCTCAGAGCAGGACTGAGGGCTGGGGGAGGAGGAGGTGAAATGGCTGCCGGGTGTGGTCTTCAAAACACAGGTGCAAGGATGTGAAAATTCAACCTCTAAAGATTCCCTGCAGACCTTGAAGCAGTTATATCCTTTCAGTGGCGCTGCAGCAAACCTAAAATTCACTCATTATTTAGTATTCTAACATTTGCTTTGAAACACTTCTTTATTGTTTAATTATATAGCATGCCTTTATATGTTCTTTCTCTATAGAAAGTGTTTCCAAAAAAGGTTGTAAGATTTCCTTTTATGTTACCTGATTTAAATTAAACAGCAGAAACATAATATGCTGTAGTCATCTTTTAACCTAAAGCACAGCACTCTGGTAGTGTATTATTATTTTTCCTTGATAGTTTCGTGAGTACCAAATGGAAATGCTAACAAATGAAATACACTAAAGCAGAACTCAGTTACACACAATATATTATTCCTGCTTGTTTGAACAAATTTATTTTTATGCTCTATTATAATAGGATCAGCCTTGACCTCTCACTTCAAAATGTTGTCATTGCATTGTAAATAGCAAATAGAGTGTTCTATATACATACTATAATTGCAGTTAGACTTGACTTGGTCTCATGATGCTGCCTTGTTTCACTGAAGTCAATGAGGTTACATGGTTAAGCGAGAGCAAAATGTACTCTTTTCATTTAGACTAAAATGGCAAATTACAGCTCTGAGTGCTTCTGGGAACATAGTGAAAGTCACAATAAAATTAGATTGTAATTTATTCATTGATCTGAAATAGGAAACTTTGAGCGCTCAGAAATTTTACAGAAAATTGCAGCTACTAGTGTTGAAATTTTGGGCCTGTTTCTTCGTTCCATCTTCATCACCTTGTTACACCTCATTACAGAACTTGAGATCTGGTACTGCTTCTCACACAAGAGGAAAGTAGTTTTTGTCTAATGACCAAAGTAAAAGAGTGTCAGACTCACTTTTACCAGAGAGAATTAAAAAAAAAAATAGTTGAAGGGAGTAGAATTATTTTTGTAAGATTGTTTCTTTTTGCACACTGATATGGGCTGAAGTTAACATTTCATAATAAAATACCAGAACAGTGACATTATCATGATCTGCATCATTATTTTAACTCAAAATGAAGAGGGTTGTGATTTACACAAGTCAGTACATGTTCATCTGCATTAGATGAGCACACAAGACTCGGCTTTTTCCTATTGGCTTTTTCTGCTCATACTATGGTACTCTCTAATGTCACATGGTGAAAAAAAATGAAAGATTATATCCTCAGATTCTAACACCCTATCCAAGTGTGAAAAATCACCTACATCTACATTTTAAAGACCAGCTTCTAGGGTATGTAATACTATTTTTTTCCAGGAGTACAGAACACCAGCAGCAGTTGTAGTTTATCAGGCACTCCAAAGAAGGGACTAGTTTCTTAAACCCACTAGAGCTGTCTGTCCTGGGTCAGAGCTGGATCTTACTGAAGTTTCAATTTAGTGGAGCAGATGCTGTATCCTGCGCTGGGGCAGTGGAGACAGTATCCTTGTGATAAAGTGACAAGGGCTTAGACAGCCTCCAAGAAGTGGTGCTTGGCAGTAGTATGGAGCTGGCACCCTCCAAGGGAGAGATACTGCTCTGGGGCATGTGTGGGGTATAGCGTGTGAGGTATAGCAAGTGAGGGAAGGGGTGAGAGAGGATTTTGTCTAGATCTCAGAAACTCAGAGAATTTGGTCTAAGGTACAGCTTATGGCAAAACAAATGGAGATGTGAAGATGGATTGGTGATGTGCCAGAGGTTACTAGCATAAATGTTGATTCTCAGTAAAAAGGCATGATGACCTTTTTTTCTTCATGAGTTTAGTTTTATGTAGGAAAAAGAAATCTATTTTTAAATATCACTGTCATATTTCTGCAGAAATTAATATTATGCATCGGTAAAACTTGGACAGATCATCTGCACTGACTCACTCCTCCCTAAGCACCTACTGCTGATACCACACTGTGGGACCTTCCAGTGAGCGGGTGGGTGTGTGGCATTGCCCCAGTTTTTGCATATACAAAAAGTGGAACATGGTGCCCTTTAGCTCCAATTGCTTTCTCCTGCACCCTCAGAAGCTGCGTGGGCCTTTTTGAATACATGCTAGAGAAATACACTTTTATACCGGCAACTTTTTTTCTTCCAGAGAGTCACAGAGCAAATAAATGCCCCCAGCTATGGCTCTGCTTCTCACCTCACAGAGAGCAAACGTGGGCTGGTTAAACGGATCAAAGGAAAAATGTAGCCTAGCCACAAGAAAAATAAGTTCTATAATTGATTGGGTCAAGAGGAGCTCAGGGACACCTGAATGGATGAAAACGGAATGCCATTCACAGCAGAGACAGGAAATCTGATCTGACATGGCTAAAACAACTCAGGAGCCTCAGAGATGCCAGCTGAAACTAAAGTTAGAGGCAAAGGTGAATAGCTTAAGCTGTGGAGGGCCAGCCTGTGTGCGAATGGGGGCCATGCTCATTCTCAGGCAGGTAGTTAGGCCATACCACTATAGTTACATTTCCCGTGAATAGCAGCTTTGCTCGGAAACCCTGCTTGATGCAACCAAATTTTCTGTTTCTCTGGCTGGCTTTCTTAGGTGACCATGCCACCCAGCAGCCAAATGTGGCAGGCTAACAGGTCAAATCAGGCTCCTGGACTGATCTGTTGGCCATCGTTAGTTGAAATGAAAGTGAATTTGCGAGGACATGTGAAGCAACACCAATAAAACCAGCCACATCTTCCCATACTTTAGAAATGCAGGAAATCATGGGTTAAAGTTGCAGTTTTCAGGGAAAGCTTTTACATTCTTTCAGCTGTATTCTGCAAAGGTAAATGAACAATATATTCTTTACGCACCAAGAGCAATCCGGAGCGCTGTTGACGATATAAGGAAAAATCTGAAATTGGTTACTATGCCCATAGTACGAAGTATGCCCTTTATGTTCCTCCTCCCCATACTAATGTTTATATCTTTTCCTACAAGTGCTCAGATTCAAGTCCCCAGTAGGATTGTCCTGGCAGACAGAAATCGATGCAGCTGCCTCTTGCAGTTGCAAGTAAACAAGTTGTATTGGTCATAGGACACCGGCAGGTGAGCAGGGTGGTTATGTGTATGGTGAGTTACAGTCCCCATTCACAACCTCATGGGAGGACCACAGCCACCTGTAACAAATTAGAACAAACTGCTTTAATGTGTTCAAGAGATGGGGCAGAAAATCAGAGCCCACCCGAAGAGAGCGTAGCTGCAGGGAAACCGTGGTATTGTCAGCCCCTAAGGTGTCAGCAGCCTCAGATTTCATCTAACAGGGAGCTGCTTTGTGGAGCAATAAGCTAGTGATGCAAGGGAGGGAAGCACCAGCTATAACGACCCCAGCTTGTAAGTTGCACAAGTATAAAAGAGAGTAAAAGATTAGCCCATGGACGTTAACTGCTCACACGTATGTGTGGCAGGACAACATGAGTCACGAAATCTATGGTTAATTACTTGTATAACGTATTTGAGTGTGAATGTATGTACCTATATAGAGAACTCTCTATAAGTATATAAATATGCATGGTCAGCTATGGCTGAATGTTACGCTTTATTTTGAACTTTGAAATTAACTTTTTTTCTAACTAGGATTTTGAGCCCACAGAAAACTCGCACTTTTCAGAAAGTCTGTGATTATTACAACAGTTTTCTCTGAGTTAATCTGCAGAAACTGATCTTGACCTCATTTTCCAGACCTTGCACAAAATGAAACTGAACCAGTTGACAGCTACATATTAAATGACAACTTTGCACAATAATTTATTAGTTAATTTTGCCTACTTGGTGATGACTGTCCTTGTACCTTAGGGTTATTTGTGTTTTCCTGTTATCTACATTTTCCATTTCGTTGTTATAAACGTGCTAATAGTGTTCTAGTCATACAAAATTTAGACTTTGGTTTTCTGAAGCTGTTAATTATTTTTTTGTCCAGGTTTTTAGTGGGCCTGCAGGAAAGAATGGTTCTGGTTTTGATTTATTTTGAAGTAAGATTCCTGAGGGCTGGATTCAATAATACAATCCATTTGTCTTAAGCACTGCAAAGGCTCATGGCAAAGCCCTGAAAATCAATTTTTTGAGAGACAGAGAGAAGTTGTGTAGCGGCACACTGGTTTTAGCAGTCCACAACAGTGAGGATTTTTTTTTCTTCAACCAGTCTTTAAATGATTCTAGATTCGCTTGTTTAAATAGAATGACAATCAAGTATTAAAGGCTCTAAATATAGACCCTGTAGGTAGAAAAAAGTGGAAGATGTTTATAAGACCAAATAAGAATATATTCCTGAATTTAAAATAAAATCCCTTCAAAGCAGATTGATTAGAATTTAAGGTCTCTCCAACAGAGCTGGAAATAAAACCAGAACTAGAATGTGACACTAACTAGAAATTATTTAACGCTGTACTTCTGTGCTGACTAAATGCAAAATATGAGTGGCACTGCTGTGAGAAAGTGAATTTGGAACTGAACTGAGGGATAATTTGAAAGGCTGATAGCACAGCACACGCGCAAAGATGGGAGGGGGAAACAAGAAAAAGGTATTTTAGCCTCGATGGCATTGCCTTGAATTCAGGCAGCTCCCCAGCGGCGAGCTGCTCTCTGGAAAAGCTCAGCTGAGGGCCGGGGACGGGAGCGGCCTCTACTCCCTCCACAGTGCCTTGGCAGGTGAGGCCCTGCCGGCCAGTCTGGTGGGAGCTTTGCCTCTACCGGTCAGCTGGGGAGCCAGGCAGAGCGCACCGGTCGCCCCTCTGGAGGTCTGTGTCGGGCCACTGGCCAGGGAGGAGGAAGACGACGTGCTCTGATGGGTGCTGGTGGCGGCGGCCATCTTGGGAGCCCAGGGAAGCGTTGATGCCTCGTGGTGCTGGGGCATCCTTTGGTGCACCAGCAGCCTCCCTGGATCGCCAGCACAGCGAGTCCCATCTCACCAGGTTTAATCAAATTATAACAGTTTATAAAGTTATTCACATGTGAAATTGTCTCTAGATTTGTGAACGCAAGCTTAGGAATGAAAATGAGGCTTGGCATCCTTTGAGTTCCTCAGCCCCTTCTACAGCCAGAGAAACTGGTGTCCTGTGAGACTGGCTGATTCTAGATTTGAGTGAGACCTGACTGAAATAATCATGAAAAGTAAATAGGGAAAGTGTTATGTTATGTTATATTATGCAAAACACAGTGAAGGAACTGAAGTATGTTTCTGATCTGCAATGCAAGAGGGAATATATCGAAGGATCCTGTTTCATTTTGCTTGTGGAACAAAGTCTGGGTGTTCAGTATGTGTATTGTTTATATTCTAAATAAGTCCTTAAAATGTTAACATTGAAGTGGATTTGTTTGAACAGAATAGAGATACGTTCAGTTCACTGGAAGACTTCATCATATTCAGCGATAACAAAGCTGAAAAATAATTTAAGTAGACTTTTATTAAATGTGAGAGAACTAATCCGTGTTTCTAAATATATTTGCATGGGTTTGAGGGAACTTTTGTGATTGAAAGAAGGTAAAAAGAGGCTTAAAAGTAAAGAATTATAATGTAGTGAGACTTTACAAAGACACTAGGAATTTAATCCTGTAAATACTGTAGGAGTTACAGGGCAGGATTTCAGCTGATAAAAAGTTTTTGTTGCTCCATTGAAGTCGTTCTCCTGTATTTACGGTGGAGTTCTGAAGATTTGTATTTTCCAATTGCATTCCTATACCAAAAAATCAACTCTGAATGGAAGTCTGTGCTGAGGGGTTCCCATAAATGCAGGTGACACGACGCTGCTGTCCCCCGCCGTTGCCCAGCTGCCTGCTGTAACGCCCAATGCTGGAGATGGGGGCTGTACAGAGCCAGCACTCGAGGGCAGGTGAGGCGGTAGGCCACGGTGCCGTTTTAAGGCAAAGAAAACTCAGGTTACTCCGAAGAAATTGCGCGACACTTTCAAACCATGAATTTACATGTAAGACAATTAACCCCCCTGCTCAGCTCGTCAGCCCCCGCACAGCGAATCTGTTGCTGGGCGTGTGAGATGGAGGGAGAGCCGTGAGGGGTGCCACCCTGCGCCCGACTACGTGCAGGGCGACCTGCCTGGCAGGCCTCACAAGCCGCTTGTTGCCCCTCACATATAACAATGATGTGCTGGACTTCCTACATAGGTGCGTGAGGTATGCACTTGCCTAAGGACTCAGACAGCCTGTGACAACCCTTCAGCTTGAAAAGTTAGTATTGCTGCAGCCCATTTTTTGAAACGCATTTCTGTGGCTGCCTTTCAATTTTCTGTGAACCTGCTGACTGATAATATATGAAACAACTTAACTGAACATTTAAGAAAAAAAGTAAACCAACCTACAGACTCTCGTGCAGCAGGGACTTCATAACTAAAGTGAGACACTAATTTTGCTTCCATATCACTTTTTTTAAGTAAGATCAATACTATGTAAAAGTTGACATTTAGCAATATATTATTTGCTAAATTATTAGTGTGTTTGCTTCCTGTTCTCTTAATAATTTTGGGGTGCTAACTGCTAGCAAGTTCTCCTTTTTTAGTAATGGTGACTGTACTTTTAATGTTATAAAGAGACATAAGTTTTGGCATTATGTGGAATTACATAGAAGTACTAAAACCTGACATTTCAGTTTACCTAAGAAGCAGCTAGAAATGAAATTCATCAATACATATGTCATCCTAGTTGTGCCTATAGCTTATCAAATTAATAACTTATATGATTAATGTAGTGTTTTTCTGTTTGTGCAATATTAATAATTAAATCTTGATTTCTTAAAAGTGTTCATGCTTATTTGCCAAAATGTCTTCTGAGCTGTTATCTCAAAGAAGGTCTGAAAATCTTAAAAAATTTTGGTGTGCTACTTAGTTGTGCCTGTTCAGATCAGCAAAAGAGTAGAGCTTTATTCATTGGGTAAGTTTGCAAGTGTTTCTGGAACAGGTTAGTGTGTGCAAATTTGCCACCTTATTTCTATGAATTCTCATACATTCAGTTTTGAAATTTGTTTTCTGTTTGTGCCCACAAAACTCAAGTACCTTAATATTAAAAAAAAAAAAGAAAAAGCTAAGGGGTCTGGAGAAAATCAGGTAGGTGATTTAGAATCTAAAATAAAGAACTGGTAATTTTTTTGTGAAATCAAGAAAATAAATGGCAGTAAACATAATACTGGAGACTGAGCATTTATTGATTCATTTCCTAATTAGTACCAAAAGTGAAGAAATTCTGGAGACATAATACAGAAAATGTGAATTGAAAAAAGGATGAATTACAGTAACCCTTACAAATCTGACAGAGTATTGAATGCGTATTATAAACTCTTTGTTGAGTACAAGGGTTATTCTGCTGCTCTTTCTCCCTTGTCTGGTGACTTTCTTCTTTTTAGGAGAGGATGTTTTTGTATTCTTTTCTTTTTGTGTAATTTAGCAGTTGGGTCTCTGACACAAGCCTGATAAACTTCAACAACTTCACAATATGGTACCAATAATAATATATTTAACAGTTATAGAAGCAGAATTAAATTAGGAATCCTTAAAGAAATTAGAGATGAAAGGGGAAAAAAAAGGTTATTATAATCTAGGCCCTGCAATATTGGTTATTACAGATAACAAGTTTTAGATTTGGTTTTGTTTTTTTTTTTCCCAGAGGATCCACATTACAGTGGATTGTGCAGTAATGCTTGACAACAGCTTGATAATGGATCTGCTGGGACATTTTTTATCTGGAACTGCGCTGAGTTATGGGTAGACCTACAGGTGGCTCTGCTTGTGGGATGTTACGCTATATTTTAAAACCAAAACTCTTCTGTCCATTTTAGAAACTTCTGATGCTTCCTATATAAATATTTCATTAAATATTTATTTGCCATGCAAAAATTCAAGGAAGAGAACATTTTGTTTTTCATTATCCACTCAGGTGTAATACGGATCAGCAATTCTACATGTCTCACATGGAATCATGAGACACAATGATCATTGACCTCCTACTTTTTCTGTGAATGTCATCTAAAGGACACAGCAAGGAGAAGGACACTTTGCAGACAGAATGCCTTTAATTTCTTCAGGCCCCTCTTCATATGGGAAGATCTTGAGCATCAGGTGAGTCTGACTGACTATTATACTACCAGAGAGATATATCACAATTAGTAAGCCTAGAACGAATGCAGCTGTTTCCTGGTCAATTGATGTCCAAATGTGAGAATCCAATTAGTAAGTCACTTATGTCTATGGTGCAAAAGTAAAATACTGCTATTAATGTTATATGTTCTAGCACAGTGTGGTTCCTGTCCATGTAAATTACAGAACAATTTATTAAGACTAATTAAATATGTATCTGGAATAACAATATACAGTGTTATAAAGAAATGGGATATGAGAAATGCAGTATCAAAGTGGTGATTTTTCTTCTGCTTCATGTTGTTTTCCACACTGAGCAACATTCACCAAGGCCTTTAGTGGTGTAAGTTATTATGGATACTGACTGCAGTTTGATAGCTTCTGGTAAATTTGGAGATAAGCTGACTTAGTAGTTACACAATGAAAAAAGACAGAGATAGAAAAGTCAACTTACGTAAAGAATATACGATAGGAGAAATATGTTCTTGAGAAGTCTGCAGTATCAGACTGCTGCATTTTGCAACGGTAAACAATTACCTACAATGTAACAGTGCTTTGGACATTGCTGTGATATATTTCCTAGAACTAAGGCAAATGAACTAAGAGGAAATGGTAGTGTTTCTTTGTGATATGTTCCTTCAGGAATAAACCTATGAAGCTTAAAGGTTACTTTCTAAGTGAGATGTGGTCCTGTTAAAGACTCAAGAGATTTTGGTGGGGGAAAGACTTGAAGGCTATGGACTAATTTAGATAGAGTTTTATTTCACAGGTCATTTATTTGGATGATTGGGATTTTACAAAAGGAGTCTGGAGAAACGCATTAATTTCTCTGAAGTGACTAAATGTGTATGGTTTTATGATTGTTTCCATTTTACTGGGTAATGCACCTTTCTGATTTCCTCTTGATGACCCCCTAAAATGTATTTATAACTCATTAGGATCATGCCGAAACTATGCAGATCAGTATCTGAACATGTGTATCCATTGCCTGCACGTAATAGTAAATGATAATGGAGGAAGAGGACTCTGCTGTTAGTTGTAGGGATCACAGAATCACAGAATCACAGAATGGTAGGGGTTGGAAGGGACCTCTGTGGGTCATCTAGTCCAACCCTCCTGCTGAAGCAGGGTCACGTACAGCAGGCTGCACAGGACCTTGTCCAGGCGGGTCTTGAATATCTCTAGAGAAGGAGACTCCACAACCTCCCTGGGCAGCCTGTTCCAGTGCTCCGTCACCCTCAGAGGGAAGAAGTTCTTCCTCATGT
>Ga0065711_1030543_pt1 | contig 32185 bp, 18 predicted proteins | sample Hoacrofraction12_FD_59098 | JGI IMG/M metagenome (GOLD analysis project Ga0065711, IMG submission 59098) | Hoatzin crop microbial communities from Cojedes, Venezuela - Epithelial fraction 12 v2 (version 2) | ecosystem: Host-associated > Birds > Digestive system > Esophagus > Crop | place... | reverse complement strand
AGACCCGCCTGGACAAGGTCCTGTGCAGCTTGCTGTAGGTGATCCTGCTTCGGCAGGAGGGTTGGACTAGATGACCCACAGAGGTCCCTTCCAACCCCTACCATTCTGTGATTCTGTGATCAGCTGCATAACATGGAAATTAACTGAACATTTTAGAGCAGGCTTAGAAACATGTGACACATATGTTCTAATACAATTAATATTTTGATTATATAATAAAAGTCACGTAGTATAATCAATATAATTACTATAATATCTCTTATATGCATATTTTATAGATACATGAGATTTTTTTTTCCTCTGCATTTAGATTCTACTTGTTCTAGCATTTCCATTGCTTTGCTTATAAAAAGTCCATCCACTTTTTACTGTGACCACGCTGAAACTGCTTCTAACCTTGTTGATATGTTTGAAGAGGGTAATTCAGACCTATTGCACCACACACTAAAATCACTAAAGAATCATCAGTCTGAAGTTATTTTTCTTAATTCTTACTCTCCTTCTAGCTTTTGCAGTGCTCGTATATTTGTCTTTCTATACTCTTTACTAGGAAACTATTTGGCTGATTTTACAGCAAATATTCCTTTACATGAAAAAATAATCATAATTACCAGACCATGCTAATGGAATACGTGTCTTCTACCACAGATTTATAAATAATATTTATATGTAAAGCTGTTGACATGATGCCAGATAAAATAAAAGGGAACAATTAAAAAAAAATCACGTTTAAGATGATACACCTCTAGATCATTAGTTTTAAGCATGAAACAACTTCACACAGCTGATTTTAGCAAATTACAGCATGCACTACATTTAGCATGGCTCTAATGTCACTATGGTAACTGTTCTGGCTTAACTATAGCTGAATGTCTAGCTTCATTCCAAAGTATCCAATAATCCTTTAAACAATCCTTATAAAATTTCCAATAGGTTCTCCAAACTTCCATCAGTGATCCTAGGAACATACAATAAATCCTTAGCTTTGAGTGATCAGAGTTTTGCATTGTAAAAAAAAAATCTCCAACCTAAAAACGAGAATCAGGCAAAATGAGAAAAATGTTTAGACTGAATATTCTTATGATATCTCCGATTTCCAACGTAATATTGATCAGTACCATATGAGATCAATGCAGCATATTTTTCCATTGCATTCTGCTCATACTCCTTTACATCATCTATTATCAGGAATCTTCTGCGAAGCAGATATATATATATGTGAATGTTCACGTTCAATAACAGATTAATTTCTTTCAACAAAGTGGTAAATATTTTTGTTTAAATTTTTTTTTTTATTTTATTTAAAAATTTTTGGTGTCTACTAGAGCCTCATACACACAATTAAACGGACAGCTTTTTATATTCTGCAACAAGACTCCATTAGCTCTTCCCCTTCAAGATTTCAGGTTCTGGACCTCAGAACTCTTAGTAAGAAAACATTGGCACTGATGATCGTCATGTATGTCTGTGCAAACGGGCACAGAGGCAAACAGGGTACTCACATATTTTATTTCACACGGTCAGACACAAGCACTTAATTTGATAGAAAGCTGCTTCCTTGACTGCTGTTACACAACTTTCGGTTGTCTGGAAATGTCAGAGAGAACCTTGTGATATAGATCCAGAAGTACAAAGTTTTTATGTATTTGTCAAGCATGGTTGCCACACATTTTTATTTGATAGAGTTTTTCAGCAGATCAGATGCTACCTAGAACTTCACAATTATTAATATATTGCACTGCCGAGCCTGTCATGACATTAAAATCATAGTGAGATTTCTTCAGATCTCCAGAAAGGCATTCTGAATATAATAACCATCAGTCATCTGTGAGCAGCAGTTCTGTATTTTTTTCTAGGCTACATTTTATAGCAATGGTGCATATGTCAAGCACAAGAGATTCTCAGAGATGAAAAAAAATTAAAATTTGCATATATAGCATGCAGGGAATCCTAACACAAACCTTTCTGCAATTTAATCCGTTCCTATAGACAGAACTATCATCTTCTACGGAGTACAAAAATGTAGATTTAGTATTATAATTACTAAGCCTTCATATTGCTAAGCAAATAGTTTTAACATCAACCAACATACTGATAATACCAAGATAATAATACATGCATACATGAGTACACATAGTAAGACTGAATTATAGCCTGTTTAGGATAAGATGGAATCTATTTGCTCTCTATATACTCCCATTTTACTGTGAGGCTGAATTTTGCGCACTGCTTTCCTTGTTGGAGTACAGTATCATGAAAAGCCATTTCATCAGAAAATGCTCTCACATGCAAGTTCAAATATGTAACAGCAATAAATGCTCACTGCTAAGACACCTTAGAAATCTAACTCTCAAAGACAGAGGAAAATAAGAGCAAGGACCAAGACTGGGAAAGAAACAGAAGCAAACTATTTTTTTTTCAGTTTTGGAGGGTGAAAGGGACCAAAGATAAACACGTAACAAATAAAAGGTAGAAAATATCTTAAATATCATTTAACATCTTTTCAAAACACTCACTAACAAAGAAAACCAGAAACTGTTATCTTTACAAGATCTCTGACTTACCATATTGATGGTGCTTCTGTTCCACTGATCTCTAAGAAGTCGTATCCTTCCTCTAACTGGAAGTCAGTGAAGACCAAAGCAATGGTATCTCCTGGTTCAGCCAATATGGTCCAGGTGCAATCAGCATTATTTTCATACTCGGAAGGGAAGTGAGGACTTGCAATAGTTCCGCTTGTCCCACGTAGCGTTCCTCCACAAGCTCCTTCAGCTGATGAACGGAATATCAATTATTAGTGGACCCGCACTTTAAACAATTGCAGCAGCATCCTTGGTTCTGCCATAGCAAGCCCAGGTCTTCCCTTCTGCACATAGAATACCCAGAAATCTACGCACGCTGAGAAACAAAATACTATCCAGCTGAACACAACAGAACATTTTCTGGGCTTTAAGCTGCAGATATTTTTGGTTTGGGTTCTTTGACTTCTCCTCCTTGTTGGTGACACACTAGTGCCAGGACAAACAACTATAAGAGACAGTTCAAGCTGATCTGGAGAACCTGTACATTCATTCCATGAATGTGTCCACAGAAGCAGCCTACGAAAAAATTAGGCAGAAAATCACGGAAATACATTTAGCCCCTCTGTGATATAAATTTTAAAATACTGAACAATTGCAAGATCTCCCTCATTCCTTTTAACAATAAAAAAACTGTAGAAAAAAATACTATAGATTTAAATGCTGTCCTAAACTAGGAAGCAATAATAAAATCATACTAGTCATTTTCAAGTTTTTTGTTTTGAATAAGGATGCTTAGAGATAGTAAATAACTTCATAAGGTTTTGTTGCCACATGGACCTTCCAAGGTTCACACATCATCAGTTAATAACACGTATTTTTTAATCATTAGTAATCAAATTTCAAATAAGACAGAGCATAGGAATTTCCTGCTAAGCCTGAAATATTGTTTAATATGCCGCCAAAGGGCTAAGCAAGCTTCTTGTACTCTTCCTTGTCCCATAAGATTTCACTGAAAGCTTTAAAGATATGCTGATTATTAGTAGTATTGTGTATTAAAACATGTAATTAAAAAAAAAAACAAACAACAAAACACGTCATCCATACAATTCATTGGCATAAAAAATTAAAAATTCATCAAGTGGCTTTTGGTGTGTTGTAATGTGGCCATGAAAGCTACAGCAATAGTAATTAAAATATTTCTGCATAGGTGAATGATCAGAAGAGAAACATTTTTATCCATTTTATCATCTTTACTTACTGCTATTATCATTAGGTATTATTTGCATACTATAAGTGCATGTGGAGATTTAAAAACAAATAGCTTGGCAAGGTGCATGACATAAGGAACTTACAGTCTAATTAGGATAATAACAGAATAGCTAATTAAGACAACAGAGAGTTGGCATAGAGCTGCTCTTCTCCATCACAGTTGAAAGCCTGTCAGTGAAGAGAGTTTTAAGGGAAGATCTGAAGGAAAAAGGATTCATTTGAATCAAAGGAAGAAGAATAGTGTAGCTGGACATTAAAAAAAGGAGACTCTTAGGAGAAATAGCTAATAAGGGACTGAAATAAAAGGAAGAACTGGGAGAAAGGCAGAAACAGAGTAACTTCTTTAACATTTAAGTATTGGATGGATCATTAATTTTACTAAAAAGAGGAGGAGAAGCTGCTGATAGACTTGAACAGGTAGTTATCTTTACTATTTTATACGCAAAGAAAATTTTCATATAAAAAAATGTAGCACGACCTCAGCTGCCAAAGCCTTTTTGAGTTTCAGGATTTCTTGGCACGAAATTTTGCAGAGGAGGGTAGGTTTTCAACAAATTTCATATCTTACTTTCTGGACCCTGATATTTATGTGTTCTACTTCTTCAAATGAAGGAGATTTGGGGGTGGAATAGATCTACGCTCCTAAAAGATTTCTTTTTGTTGGTGAAATCAGGCCATTTCTGTGATTCCTCTCAATTCCTGGCTTTTTATACAGCGCATATTGAAAGGGCCATTGTCCCTCTGAGGGATGAAAGGGGGAAGGAAGTGAAAATTACAGAACTCATGGATAAAGCTGAGGATCAGAGCTGAAATTCTTGGTGTATAATACAGGCAAAGATTACAAAAACTAAAAATAATTGTAAAACTGTAATAAATCAGAAAGGAGAATCAAGGTTTGTTACAAAATAATAATATCTAGAATGACCTTATTTCCTTTTTTTTTTAACTGTATAGCTTTTAAGTGCTTCGTTTCAGATCATCATCTAACTCAGCAGAGAAAAATTAAGATACATCCTGTGCCAAGACTTCAGTACAGAAACTAACACTGATTTACTGATTTCCACTCCAGTCATCATCAGTATCAGAGCTTGAATAAACCATCAAAACCCATAACCTGATGATTTCCACCGTCTCTTTTTTTTCAAGCTTTCTACTTGTTCATATTTGGTCATAATTATGTGGGCTTTTTTTTTTTTTAATCGAAATGTAAGAGTATGAGTGGAAGTTAATAAAGCATACAGGTTCTACCTGTATCCTCGAAAGCCAGAAACCAGGTTTTTCCCATCCAGGGTAACCAGCAAGATGTGCAAAATCCTAAGCCAGCCATAAGTCTTTGGTACTAGCCGCTTGCTGTTAAATTGTGTTATGACAGCATTCTCAATGACACCATCTCCCACTGTGTTTATACTGACATTAAGTAACATGCTCATGGTAATTACAGTGCCGCTCAGTGTTTTTGCTGCATAGCCCTTGAATAAGCTTTGAGCTCTAAAGCTCTGAATTTTACAGCTGACAAAGAAGGCTTATGTAGTTGATTATTTCTGGCAATCACATGCAAAAATCTAAATTTATACGCTGTGTATTATCAACGAAATCCAAAGGAACCCAGGCTACTACAGACATCTGCCCAGAGCGATGCACAGCTTTTTAATCTATTCGTAACACCATTTCTAAGAGGTTTGAAAGAAACCAAGTTAGCTTAGAAATGGAAAAGGAACGTTAGTCAGGTCAGATCACAGAAACTCACTCAGACCAGAGTCATTATCTTCTCTCTGACAGATGTGGATGTGTTAGGGAAAGACCACGACAAAAGCAGCTGCACAGAACAATCTTTCCTCTGATGTATTTCCCACATTCCAGGAGCCTGTGGTTTGGGGACTGACTTCATAGGTGGCACCCAGGCTAAGGCAACCAGACTGTTGAATGCTAATACGTAATTGCCTAAGAGTGAGTACAGGCAGGCAGAACGTGGCCACACCACTCCGAGAGTGGGAGACATAATCTGTCCGGACATAAGCTGTGTTTCACTGGCTGGCCCCAGAGGTAGCTGGCCTCGTGGGTCTGATCATCTTGCTTGGCCATGGCCTTCCCTGTATTAGGCTTTTGAGAGAGCTAGAATAGTGCTCATTGTGCTTGGAGTAATTCAATAACAGATAGCGCCTCAAGCTTCATGAATTCAAACTCTAAGTGATTAACAAATTGCATTTTAAAATGTGCAAGTAATTAATTGCAAACACTCGTGGTTATTTTCAAGTTGTGACTGCACAAAGTGCTGTTCGTATCAGCATAAATGACTACTTGAAGTATAAAGCTACAAACATTTGGATCTCTCAGTAGTCAGGAATTAAGTGCTCTGAATTTAGAGAATATGCATCTTATATAAAGTATACATGCAAACACATATGACTGGCACCACTTATCAAAAAACTTCTATACTGTATAGATGTGCACCGTAGATAAAACAGATAAACATATCCATCAAGTTAATGCATGTAAAAATCAAAAGAATCACTGAGGAACCATGGCAGTCAATGAAAAATCTTGCATTTTTCTTCAAACTAGAAAAAGTTGTTTCACCAAAAATAACAAGTTGACTATTTTGGTAAGCTGTGTTTTGCACAAATGAGATCTTGCTACAAGCAAGATGCAAACCTTGCTGAGCAGATATCCGAGGACAGGGTAAGAACAGAAATAGTGTCTTAGAAAACTTCCTCATTTAAATTCCTTTAGATATCTTTTGAACATTCAAACATTTTTACTGGACTTTACTTTCATTCCTGCACAAATGCCGTCCAGAGTGCAATGTTGTGTATTTTACATGCCTTTTTCATACAAAAGTTAATAAAATATTTATGCAAGTGAAAAATGTTTATTGCATAATAACAAAAATATCTTTTAAAACCCAAATAACCTTTCAAAGTTAATTTAGAATCTGAATTTAAATCATCACGATTGGCTATTCAACTTTAGTTTATACTGAAAGGTTCTCATTTGAAAGATTATTTTACTACATTACTGTTGTAACATAACTGATAAAAAACATAGCTATGACATCAAGTACAAAATCCATAGCAATAAAGTTTCTCCTTGGTCTGTTATTCATAGCCATTTCCTTACCTCTTTATCACTAGCAACAGCAGCCCCATGGAGCAAGATCTGGGGGTCTGGGTTGATGGCAAGTTGAATATGAGCCAGCAGTGTGCCCTGGCAGCCAAAAGGGCCAGCCATGTCCTGGGGTGCATCAAGCTCAACATCCCCGGCCAGCTGAGGGAAGGGATTGTCTCTCTCTACTCTGCACTGGTGTGGCCCCATGTCGAGTGCCGTGGGCAGTTTCGGGTGCCTCAGTATAAGAAGGACGTCAAACTATTAGAGGAGTCCAGAGTGTCCAGAGGCAGGGGAGCAAGATGCTGAAAGGCCTCGAGGGCAAGACTTAGGAGCAGCTCAGGTCACTTGGTTTGCTCGGCTTGGAGAAGAGAAGGCTGAGCGGCAAGCTCATCACAGCCTACACCTTCCTCATGGAGGGGGCAACAGAGGAGGAGCTGCTGATCTCCTCTGATGAGTGGCGGTAGGACATGAGGAAATGGAAGGAAGATGCGTCAGGGAAGTTCGGACTGCACATTAGGAAAAGGTTCTTCACTGAGAGGGTGGTCAGTCACTGGAACAGGCTCCCCAGAGAAGTGATCATGGCACCAAGTCTGTCAGAGTTGAGGGAGCATCTGGATGATGCTCTTAATCATATAGTTTAGTTTTATGGTTTAGTTCTGTGAGCAGCAGGGAGCTGGACTTGATGATCCTTATGGGTCCCTTCCAACTCAGCACATTCTATGATTCTATGATTTATTCAATTCTTTATTAAATGGCATTTTTCTGTAGTTCATTTGTGAAAAAGTAGATAATTGTACCTCATTTCATAAAATTCTTCAGCATGGAAAACACATCTATGAAATAATCATGAATGGTTACTTTCACAGATATATGCTTTGGATATTCTGGAAATGGTTAATATGAGGAATTAGTTAAAGGACTTTTTGAAGAAAGACTTTAAAATTACCATTTAAAATTGTCTTACTGATAAACACCTAAAAACAAGCCATACTATTTCAATCCCAAGTTTAAAAATGAATTTTAGTATATCAATGACAACTGTCAAGCTGCTAAACTGCCAGATTCATAAAGACCAAAAACATCGCTAAGTGTTACAATGGTGTAGCATTACACATCCATCAGACAGCTCATTGATCCAATCTAGCTCCAACTGGCAGTCAGCTCTTTAGCCATCAAAATATTCACCTCTACTTGCTAATCTTCTTTAATATTTTAGTTTTTTATAGACTCTATTTTGAATAGGTAAAAACCAACATCTGTGCTTCTTTTCTGTGTTTTAAAAACCAGAATGTTGAGGGTTTTTTTCCTACCATCACTTGAATCCAGATGTACTGCATCCCAGATAAGTGCTCTAATCAGTTTGCCTCCCTTTCTCAATTTCTTCTCTTGCTGTTGATCAACTTCACATAAATTAAATACTCGTTAGACCATGGATCTAATATGATTTTTCTTTCTCTCTCCAGGGTTTTCAAAGGACACTTCAAAATAATTTGGATTGCTCTCTAAGTAGAATAGGATTTGTTTTGTTAATATTTCAGAAATTATTGTGGTTTAGGAAAATAGTGTCTATTTCACATATATTAAAAAAGTCAGGTTTCTCACTTCAAATTAATATTATGTACAAAACAGAAACATAGAAATTGTTGCAATTTGTTTAGGCACCTGTGGGCATCCATTGCAGGTGCAGCACTACTTTGAGTATTTCGGCTTTGACATTTCAGTGAGTTCAATGTAAGCAGACCCCAGTGCGACTGACCCATACTTATTGGCCCTGATAATACTGGCCTCAGTGAGGACTGGTCTGTTTTCTCCTTTGTAAGCATTGTGCTTAATTTAGTAGCCTTTTACAATTCTTATTTATTCTATCATATCAGTTTGTTATATTACAAAGACCTATTGCCCCTCCATTCACTCTCAAGAGGAAATCCAATCTATTCGTCAACAAAGTTATAAATTTCAACCAAGACAGAAATAGCGATGGAAAAACTATTTGCTTACCTGGCAGAAAAGTTTGGCTATTAACTGATAGTATGTGCTTGAGCAAACTTAAAATCAAAATCCCAACTCTGTCACCTTTTTCATGCAAAAGCTTTTTCTTAAGAGAGGACAGATAGATTAAGAAGTTCAAAAATTAACCAACAGTCTGTAATCTCATAGCCTTTCTCCCACAGAAATAAAAGACCAGTGTTCTCCCACAGAAATAAAAGACCAGTGTTCTCTTGTAAAGACTCTCTTTTTTTTGAATTAAGTATCCTAAACTGTTTTCCAGTGATATGATAATCCTTCGTTTGAGACTATATTTTTATTTTAATGCTGACAATCATCCCTTAAAACAACAGTCTACAAGAAATTAATAGTAAAGCTCTAATTTTGAAGCAAAAAGAGAAAAGGCTGAATTCATTGAGGGCAAATTCATGATTCTCACAGATTTCACATTTTTTTTAATAATTAGGAAAGTTAATCCAGTTATTCCTAGAAGTCTATGTGCAGTCATGAAATTCTTCATTTCATTCTTCATTCTTCTTTTTATGACTGCCCCTGAGGTTTGTTTTTCATTTTTAGTAAATCATGGTCTCTTCCTCTGACGTTCATTTTGCTCATTTTCCTAATGGTCAGACTGAAGTCCTCTTTTTCTTTTTTTTGAATTTACTATATCGTTCTAGGTGCCTTCACTGTGTTTTCGTTGTACTGTTCATCTCATTTTTCACTTCTTGTTCCTGTCTTCCAGGCACCTTATTGCACAGACCCAGCTGTGACCTGGCACCTTTTCATTTTTTTATTGGGTGCCTCTATACCTACTGATACATGTTGAAACAAGTATATATAAATATAATTATAAGTATGTGTAAATATATATATATATATACTTATACACACACATACTCTCACATAAGAAAATATACACATAGCTGTGTCCATATCCCTGTTGGATGTGATCCAGTCAGTCCTGCACCACTGTGTAAGAAATTCTAGAGTATATCCTATCTGGTTTTCCTGAAACACTTCTCTGACTTGTTATTTGACCAGTCACAATAAGTTTCATTCAAGTTTCATCTCACTGTAAACATTCCGCCAACTCAGATTAGTCTGAAAGTGAACAAAATTGCTCAGGCAGGAACCTGCCATGTCACACTAAAAATTAGATTTGGGAAAATATTCTCACTTTATCAGGTAATGCAGCATCAATAAGCACAATTGTTGCGAAATTTTCTTTTTCTTTCCCTTTATTTTTTCTAATTTTTTATAAACTTGGCTAAATGATGGGATCAGGACATCTTTTTCTCCTCCTTAAACTTATAAAAGCAGGTTTGTTTGAACCTCAGAGGTAAAGAAGAAATTACATCAGAGAACTACTTGCTACCTCAGAAAGTATGGATAACACCAAAACCATCAATTTCTCTTTGCTACAGGTTTTAAAAATATCAGCTCTGAATCTCATTATTTAGTTTATCTTTCTCTATAGCGAATCATAAAGTCTTCTTCCTTTCTCCCTTTATCTACTCTAAGAATACCTTCTTGATCCTATATTCTTCACCAAAGTATTTCTTCAATATTTTTAAAATCTGGAACCTGATTAATTATTACTTGATCCTTTTGGACCTTTCTGACATAAGGTCTCTTTTATTGGTTTATCTTTTTTTATTCTTTATTTTCCCTCCAATAACTTGGTGTCTTTTTAATGACAACATATTACCTGTTCTTCCCCTCAAAGCTATTTCATTGTGAGAAAAAGCTTACCATTGTAATATCACTAATCCAATTTGTATTACTAATGTTAGCTTCATAAAAATTTAGACTCATGCAACTATAATCAACTAGGGATTCTCAAAATTACTGAGAATTGAGAACCTAATTATACAAAGTTCATTTAGAAGTAGTCACATATCATAAATCAGCTATTAGTGGAGTTACTGCAGAGAATGAAATTAACTTTCAAAATGTTTCAGACTTGTACTGCACAGTATTTCAACATTCAGATAAAGAAGGCAAATGCTTTGGGTGATACTATTACAGTACTCAAGACTGAGACAACAAAGACCTTTTTAATTCTCAGGACAAAAGAAAAAAAAGGGAATTTTGGTGGGCCATTGTTTCTCTCATTTTTGTAAGCCACCTATACAATTTTTTGCAAAAACTCATGGTAAACTTCTTGGTTAGCTTCTAATAGCAGAAAAATCCATGGCTGTTCTTAACATATGAAAACACAGGACTAAGTTTTAATAATTACATCATCTTTTCAGTATTAAGCTCTGAACTTTTCTTTGGGGGGAGTCTTCTGTTTTGGGGGGACTGTTTTTTACCTTTTTCAGTTTGGAAATTGCCATATTTTTCACACACCAAAAAATCATAGTTTATTGAAAGAAAATAGAAAAAAAAGATATAGCAAATATCTTTACAGTCAAATTATCTAAACTTTCTAAAAACGCTACTGATTGCACCTTTGATTTCCGTTCAGAGTTCGTTCCAAGCCATCAATGAACCTGCAGCACAGTTCAGCTCCACCATGCTCCACGAGGCTATAGTTTAAAAAGAGAACCTCTGAAACTGAGTAGCAGCCAGAGAAACAAAATGGCAGACACAAGAGTCAATGCTGTCTACATCTTCCTGGGGGCTCAGTAATTCACTAGGAATTTTTCTAGCAGAAACAGCATTTTTACAGTTAGACAATGTATTAATTATTGAAAAACAGCTTCTTAATACTTCTGAAAATATTAAGCAACAAATTGCAAAAACAGTGATTTGCCAGCATCAGCAAAGCTAGGGAAACATACCACAGAGAACAAAGATATTATGATTTTTTAGTACGTAAACCATGTAGATTTATTTCACTCTGCTATATTATCTTGCATGGATACCATGCAATTAGTTTACGATGACAAGAAAGAAGAATACTATCTGGAAACAAAACTGTAATAAAAGGTGCTTTGTGGAAAAGACCAAGGTTGTTCAAGAAACAATAGGGGAACATTTCTTGCTTGAAGACACAATGAATGGAATGGGCTACCTCGTGGCTTATGTTCCAGACTGATAAAATGAAAGAAAATACGGAAGGTCTAAAATCCCTCATCAAATCCACATTCCAGATGAACTCTAAAAAATCTACTGAGGCAATGGCTCAGCACACAAATCATTGACTGTTAAATAACTTTCATGCTATGGCTCTTATTTCTTGTCAGAAGATACACAGAATTCTTCAGATTTCACGTAAATTCTACACAAGGTTTAGAACCCCGCCTGAGTTTTCATTAATAGGCTAAATTCGCAGAATTACAAATGATGAACAAAATTTCAGAGCTGTTAGAGATATTCGTATGCAGCAAACACTGTCAAAATGGGCAGTATCTGCAGAAACAGTACAAATATTTAGTAGACACTGATGACACCATAAACCTATGAAATGTATATTTTTCTGGAACTGCTCTACTACCTTTTATTAGAAGGACAAACAAACCCTATCTAAGATCAGACAACTGAAAGGTTAGAGAATTTTTTTTTTCTTCTTCTGGTAAAAGAATTCTTGGTTGCATACTGACTGAAATAAAATACAAACAACAGATGTGACTTGCTGGTCTCTGCTGGTTTTTTGATTAGCAACTCTTGTATTTGTTTTGGAGCACAGAAATTTATAAAATAGTTCTTTGCTGTGAGGAATTACACTACAAGACCCTTCAGTCACAAGAAACCTTTCAAAATTATTACAGAAGACAACTATCCTCTGTTGCTCATCCACATGGGTACCAATAATAGTGCCAAGGAAGAATGTGAGCAGCAAAGGGCTTGGGATTAGGGTGAAAAGCACAGGAGACCAGAGGGGTTCTCCTTAATGCAAGGCGAAAAACTCAGGTGGGAGCATCAGACTCCTTCAGGACAACACTTGACCAAGCAGCTGGTGCTGGGCAACAGGGCTTTGACTTCTTCAACCACAGGATCCTCTTTAACGAATGAGGGCAGCATGGGAGACGTGGGATCTGCTTGGCTGTACAGGGCAACAGGTTTGCTGACCCAGTGAGCTCTAAACCAAGTTTGTCAGGGATGCAGACCAAAACCTACAGGTAAGTAGGAGAACAGGCCCAGGGAAGAACACGTGGGACAGGGCAATGAATGTTTCTCTCCCTTCTCCTCAGAAAGCAACATAACTGGAAGCCCAGCTGAAGTGCCTGTACAAAAAAAAGTGTGCTGCATGAGAAGCAAACTGGACAAACTGGTAGAGCATGTACAGTCACAGAACTGTGGTGTCATCAAGCTTATAGAGACATAGGGGGACAGCTCACTTGACTGGAGGGCTGCAGTGGATAGACCCAGGCTCTTAGGAAAAGCAGGAAGAAAAGGAGAGGCTGCACCCTACACAAATTAAGATCTTGAATGAACAGAGCTGTGTTGCACAAGAGGCAAAAAGCTCACTGAGCTCCTGCAGGCTAGAATGAGAAGAGGAAGCCAAGAGGGAGGTCATTATGGTGAGTATCTGCTACAGACCACCTGATCTAGAAGCGATCAAAACCTCTGAACAACTAGAATTTTCCCAACCAAAGGCTCTGGTTCTCATGGGAGACTTTAACCATCCCAACATCTGTGTGGACGGCAGCATAGCAGAGGGCAAGTAATCCACTAGATTTCTGAGTTCACTGCAAAGAATTTTTTGCACGCAGGCACTGGACAGGCCAACTAGATGTAGAAACAAAGAATTATTCAAATAAGTGATATTGAACAGCAGCTGTGGTTACAATAACCATGAGCTGAAGATCCGGAGGGACGTGAGGAAGGCAAGCAGTAGAATAAACTCCTTGAACTTCAGCAGAGCAGATATCAACTTATTTGTGAAGTGGCAGACAGATTCTTATGGGCTGATGTCTTAAAGGGTCAAGGGGCCCAGGAGAGCTTGTCTGACTTCACAGGCAGCTTTCTCAAAGCTCAAAAATGATGTATTTATTTATGTACACAAATGAGTAGGCTGAACGGGAAATTCCTGACTGAGGTGCTTTAACTGAAATGCAAAATAATAAAGCAAACCATTGAAAGCAGGGACAAACTACTTGAAAGGAATACAGAAGTGCTGCTCAGGAATGCAGGGACAGAAGGAGGAAGGCTGAAGCTTAGATGGAATTAAACTGGTGAGGAATGTGAAGAACAGTCATTTTAGAAACCATTCTATAGGTATATCAACAACAAAAGGAAAATGAAGGACACGGTGTCCTGCTGCTTAGTGGATTAAGTGACCTTGTGATGAAGACATCGAAAAGGCTGAGGCACTCAATGTCCCCTTTGCTTCTCTCTTCATTAGCAAAGGCTGACCTCAGGCCTCCCAATTCTCAATAAAACGGAGAAGTTTTGGGAAGAAAAGTAGTAGCCACAGCACAGGAGAAAAAATACAAGGAACTACAGAAATAAACAGGACACGTGCAAGTTCATGGCACTTCACGGTATGCACCTAAGGGTTCTTCGTGTGCCACAGTGCGAGGCTGCTCTGTATTACCTTTGAAAGGCTATGACATTCAAGGGTGATTCCCAATGACTGGATAAAAAGATGGTTTTTCATTTCTCATTTTCGAAAAAAGCAATGATCCTAGAAACTTTGTATCTGTCAAGTTCATCTCAGACCTCTACAAAACTATGGCGAAAGTGTTTATGAAAACCATTCCCAAGCACACAAAGGACTAAAAGGTGAAGAGGAACAGTCAGCTTTTACCAATGCAAATCACCCTTGCCTACCTGACTGCTTTCTTTGATGAAAGGGTTTAGCTTGATGTTAACAAAGTTTTCACAATAGAGTTCCTCACTATATCCTTGTAGTCAAATCGAGGTCTTATGGACTGGATGGGTGGACTATGGCATTAGTGAAAAACTGTCTGGACCATCAGGCTCAGACAGAAGAGGCCAATTGTTTAAAGTCAAGATAGTGGTTAGTGACTTGCAGCATTCCCCAAGGATTCCAACTGGGGCCGAATTTATATAATATCTTCACCACGAGTCTGGATTGTGGGATTGAATGCACCCTGACAAGGTTTGCAGATGGCACTCTGAAGGGCAACACTGCCATTCAGACAGGCTTTGACAAGCTGGAAGAATGAGCAGACAGGAATCTCATGAAATTCCAAAACAGAAGTGCGAAGTTCTATACCTGGAATAGGATCATTCCATGCAAAAAATATTTGCTAGGTGACAGTTCTGACAAATGATCTTGAAACACAAGCTGAGTCATGGTGAACTTTATCCATGCTTTGAGCAGGAGCTGGACTCAAAGTTATTGGACCACCAGAGGTCCCCTTCAGAGATTATATGGTTGAAGACTTCAGGCTTCTCCTTCCTGGCAGAAAGTTTCCAAACCAGAAACTTGCAAAAGCATTTGCCAGGTCCTGCCATCAAATTACCATAGTTCTCCCCATGTAAATGAAAAGGAAAAAAGATCATCTACCTCTGAACGTAAACTCTGGACAGTCATTGCTTCTGAAATGTGATTACAGCATTAAAAGGTGTAGATTATTAGACAGTATATTAGTACATTTATATTATTAGAAAGTAAAAAAAAAATCAAAGTAAATTTAGTTAACATGCTGTTTTAATATTATCTTAATATTTAAAGACATTTCATGTCTCCATTTTTACCTCTGCAAAAAGGAACTGGAAAATCCCATGATGCACCATTTCCAGGACTCACAATACATGTCAACATGGCATGGCCTTCTAGGATGTAACCAGAAATACAGCTGTATCGGATTTTATCCCCAATGTTGAATCTTGTTCCATGAAGTACTCCTTTAGATATTTCTCCTGGGCTGCCACAAGTATGACTAGGTAATACTGTCAAAAGAAAGAAGGAAAATGTTACAGTTAAAATGAAGTAATAAAGACTCATCAAACAACTGTGATTAAATAATTGGTTTTATTATTATTTTTTAAAACAGTATTCCTTATACAAATAAGGAAAAATTAGGCTATGAAAAGTACTTTCACAAAAGATTTCAGTTTACAGTAGACATCATCACTTTCAACACTAATTTCAAACTCAGTTCTTGATTTAACAGTCCTTCAGTGAAGTTCTTGACAGATCTGTTTTCAAAAAAAAGATCATATAAGACTTGCTGTTTCTCCCCAAACTCTGAATGAAGAAGTTTTTATTTCATTCTTTTTTTGTAAATATTGCAAAAATATTCATACAACATTGTTACGGATCCAGGCAGTAGAAGGCACTTTATGTACAGTTTTCATTTTAGTTGACAGAATAGCAATTTAAAAGAATCCAATAATTAACTCAACTCTGACAGAAAATTAAAGTCTAAAGTGTATTAAAAAAAGTTTGATTTTCTGCTTATTTTCAAATTACTCCTGGTTCTAGAAAATAAATTAAGCCAAACTTTGTTAATAGAAGCAGAAAATATGAAGGAAACAATGACTAAGTAGTGACTTTGCCCTGATACGAATGAATATACTTATTTCCTTTTTTACTGCAGAAAGTTACCACCATTTCTAAGCATTAGTTATTCGGAAGAGATGGTCTTAACTAGTTATCAGTTTAGAGCTGATACTCCTCCACCTAGGAAAAGTGTGTGTTGCGGAGGAAGAAAATGCAATTGTTTTAGTTCTCCATTTCATTTGAAAGTTATTAATGGCATGCCATTCCTTTCATTGAAGTAGCACAAATTAAAATTGTTTAATTTCCTTTAGAGCAGAACAAATAAGTGCAGGAAGCTAAAATATGTCATGAACAGAGCACAAAAGATAAATGTGTTCATTGAAGAAATGGTGGTCTGAAAAGCTCGCGTGCAATTCACATATTGTTTCAGAAATGGCATGTTTCACGGGCAAATTCTTTCACTTCATACTTCCCTCTTTCCTTACTCCACCCATCTGCAGAATAAACATAACCATACTAACCTCACTAACCTGAATACTGAGAGGATTAATTACTCAATACGTGCACATCCTCAGAGTGTTGTAAAGCATTATATCAATATATCAATGCTAATTAAGCCCCATTATACCATGTAAGTTCAATTATTGAATGCACACCCTTAATTCATCACTCAAACAGTGAGTCACACTGGCATTTAAATGATCACAATTACACTTAAGTTACAACCCAAATTATATAGGAAATTTTTGAAAAGGTCAAAAACAATAAAGCTAAAAAATTAGAAGAGAGACCGCTTCTACTTACAACAACCTTTTATGATAAAAATCCCCAAATCTTCTACAAATATTAACAAGGTCACAAAAGCCACATAACACTGTAATGAATGATGAGTGAGATAAATGCTCTACCCATGTTGCAGATCAGAGATGTAACATTTCCATGCATGACAGGAAATATTTAAGGTTGCTGAGTGAGTAGCTACCAAAGCCAGAAGCAAACAATATGATACCCGACTTCTTTTGTGCTGTTTCAGCAGCCTTAATAGAATTCCAGGATATTTATTCAGATGTACTTATTCACACTGGATAGAGTCATTGTTTGATTCACATATATGAGAATGAATACATATAAAATAAACTGATTTTAAGACACCGCAGTAACTAAAATAAAAAAAAAAGATAGTAATTTACATTCCAAAAAGTTGGCAACAATGATCCATCATATGCTACAGCATATATTATTGTATGCTATCATATGTTTTATAGCACTGTTAAACATGTTACCTCTCTCCTGGCAAATTTTCCCCTTTTTGCAATTTTAGTCATGGTAGGTTAATACAGGTAATTTTGCAAAAGAAGTCAAACAAATAAAAAATTATTACATGCTTTGACACAGGAGAATACCTGCATTTGCAACAAGAATCTCTCTGCTATTTTCAAATCAAAACGTTTTTACAAAACACTGTAATATGAAGTAGTTTCATCATAAGATCTGGTGTATGCAGCAATATTTATACAACTCAAAATTCAGCATTTATTTTTATGAGTGGGTGTACTATCCAGAAAAAATGCATTATTCAAAGATACTATGATTTCTGATAAACTGCATTCCCAAGGAAAACACATCACAGCAAATCTACGTCTGCCATATACACGACAACTGGCACTGGCTAACTGCTGAAATTGTACTGTAGCAAATCAGCCTTCTATCTGTGTAGAAAAGGTCTCCTACAATGTGATGTTTTTCTGCCTGTTCTTACCACTATATCTGTCAAGAACACCAGAAAAAAATGGGACGTGGCATCCTGAAACTGGCACGTGTTTTACTACAACCTCCTAAAAACCAGTAAAAGATGAGCAATCTGAGAATGAGAGTCATGCTCAATAATACATGTAATAGTTCACAGGATTTCACCACTTGTCAAGATCAAGCATTCAACTACAGTATTTCTGTGCTTCTCTAAAACTTTGACGGAAGTCTATACAGGTAGCCCCATAACTTCACCTGCACTGACTTTACTGCTTCTAGTCTGGACCGAAGATGAATTAACCTTTGAGGGTTCGTAACAGTATCCAAAATAGTTTAATCTTTGGGTTATGAGAGTTCCAGCTGCCCAAAGCTTTCATATGCAAAGGTTATATACGTCCAGCAAGCTTTAACTTCATTGCCTAGTTTTCATAAAAGACCCTTCTTTTCTGTAGGGTTTTGAGGTCTACTGTCAACAGCACTGAGAATCTGCAGTCACTTCCCAGAGGAAGCTCATACAATCACCAGTGTCACAGCATCTTTCATTATCAGGATGCTTAATTCATGAAACAATTTGATGTTCACTGTGTATTGGGAACAATTATAACCTATACTGCACAGAAGCAAACCTTTCCCAGTTAAAAAAAAAAAAAAATACACTGTTTGGAAAGGAATCTGTTTAGTCTTAGCATTTTAAAAGCAAAAACATGTACAATGGGATAGCCCAGCAGATCCATCTCCCAAGATTTACTCCTCAAGAGTCTATCTTCACTATTGCAACAGGTATAAGAACCTGTGTGGACTTCTGTTCCTAGCACACATCAGTCTGGAGCACTGCGCAGTAAGATTTATTCATGAAATTAAGGCTAAAAGATAGGCCTTCCTCATACATTAACTGTATCTTCCCACACAGCAGAACTGTTTGACAAATGCACGTGATCAAAATCCCTAATGCCATTTATTAATTACGTAACATACGAAAGGTTTTAACTCACTATTTAAGCTAGCTATGCACAAGTTATATATTTATGTTTTTAGAAGAGTATTCTAACCATCATAATCTAGATGCTAAAACATAACACTAGTATCTGTTATCTGATAGTGGCAAAAGGCTACACCAAAGTAGGACCATAAAATGTAGCAGAGAAACGATACCATTTTTGACCACATACAAATAATCAACTGTTGTTAAATAAACTCATATTTAACAAATTACTCATTCTCAGATGGCCTGTATCAGATTATTTATTCACATAGTCTTTTCAATACTCTTTCTGAAGCCAAACTTCATGTTTATTTGCAATATAGGCCACTTAAAAGCATATTCACAGCTCCTTAAACATAGTAATCCTTTGTTTTCTGTTACAGAGAGTTTGCTTCATTTTGTTGGATACATTAGATTTCATCATCTACCCCTTTCTGATTTATTGTAATAGAGAAATCACCTAAAATTAGACAGCAGTGTTTCATAACGAAAAAACAAAATATAAATGGTAGCTGTCATTGAACTTAATAAGCTTTTGAATGACTATTTTACTGCACCTAAGTTTTCTTACTATGGTGATCACACTAGAATACAAGGGTCTTTAAGTACGCAATACGCAATGCCTAAACGTTTTTCCCATGTTTGCTCCAAACCCATCATGACATTGTGAAAACTACTGAAAATGTCCTGGTAAAATTTTTTTTTGCACTTTGATTTGAAAGGTCATGTTAAAAAAAGATAACTTCTAATAAATTCTAAAGGTTTTGAGGTCTCTGGTAGCCCAAATCTTATTAATTTTTACATGAATAAGGCATCTAGATCTGAAAACAACTACAAAACTATGGAAATTAACTTCCCAACCTTTGCTGAAAGTCCTATTCAGAGGCTCAATCTTACAAAGATTTCAGGAGAACATAATGGAGTTTTTTTTCCTCAGATATCACAATCATAAACTGGATTGCACAGATTGCCTAGAGGCCTTAATAGCAAAAAGCTCATGCTGCTTACGTCAGTTAGAGATGACAGTTTCACCCTACTGTGAAACCGTTGCCCAGCTTTTATAGGCCAGTGATACACACAGTAATCAAAACTTGACAGCAACGATTCAGCAGGCAGCTTAATTCAAATTAAGAAAAACAGGAAGGGGAAAGAGGGAAGGAAGAAGCAAGGCCCATGTTTTTCCTTCACTTCTTTTGGTAGCTTTACAAGACTTTACAAGGATATGCGTTCTTTGTTCTTTTTCCTATTCTTTCTGAAACAATTGGAAAAGTTTTCCAGGTTGCACCTAAGGTCAGCCAAATGCAAACTTGCCTCCTTTGTTGCTGTTTTGTAGTCCCTCTACTACAGTCCCCTGTGTGTTTCCTAACATTACCTTCTTATACTGGTGGCCACAGGCAAAACCACACACAAAGGAAAAACCATAAGTTAGGAGGAAGTCAGAGAGTCTCTTGATATGGTTGACAGCTTTGGAATTTCAACACCAAGAGGAATTTCAGAAGCTCTGTGGAGAAAATCCGGGTTACAGAAAATTTCAGGGCATATCTCCAGATGTTTAACGGGTGTGATGCACAGCCCATGATACCCTGTCCACATGGCTACAATAAGGGCTGTACTTTGTGGTTTCACGCATAAATAGAAGACATACATACAACTGTATTTCCAGAGTCATGCAAGAAGAAAATAATTTTTGAGGAGGGTAATAACTATACTCGTTACAAAAACAGAACAAAATATGCTAACAAATAGGAGAGGAAAAACCACTAGGTTTTCTTGCAAGAATGGCACTGAAACTAAAGTCTCTGCTCCAACTCAGAAAAGCAGCTTCATTTGAAAAGAAACGAACAGGAAAAAAAATTAATAGCCTCTCAATCTATCAAACTAGAAGTGCTGTACTGAACAAAAGATGGACTCAGAAAGATACTTATACGTATGTACATGCAAAAGTATTTTCTTTAATAAATTTGTTCTAGAAATAACATAATGTTTTTTTCTAAGGTCTAAGTGATAAAATTTACTTTGAAAAACTAACTCTAAAAAATTATGTAGAACTGCACTTGCCATTTTTACCTAGAAAAAGACTACAAAATCATTATCTTTGATTTTTTTAAGTTTCTAATGTCTTACATTAAACTCTGTTGCAGTACATTTTGACCTTTCTTTTTTAAATAATTCCAAATATTGAATCAATTGAAAAGCATGTAATATTTCACTGTCAATTTATTAAACAACCTTGTCCTTTCTATTTCCAGGAGCTATGTACAATGAATATTTAATTGATCTACCAGCGGTGATTTCCACATTAGTATGGAACACTGTAGATGCACGTAGGCCATGTGCCAGAGGACAGTACCATGGCAGGAACTGCACAGTCCAACCTTTTGCAAAATTCTTCTTTAGTCTCAAAACCAGCATGGCCTACAAACTCGCTTTCACAGATCTGCCATTTTTTTGGAAAGCAAAAGAGACGAAGAAGCCAGCGCAGGTTGCCAGAGCCCGTTTGTTTCAGTTTTGAGTATCTCCAAAAACGGAGACTTCACAGGCACTCTGGGCAACCTTTTGCAGTGTTTGATCAACCTCACAGAAGAAATAAATAAATAAATACATCTTTAAACACAATTTTCAAAAAAGCTTTTTCTTACGTTGTAATGGAATTTTCTGTATTTCACTTTGTGTCCATTGCTTCTCGTCCTGCCAGTGGCCACCTCTGGGAAGACCCTAGCTGCATCATCTTTACCCCTTCCCAGAAGGGAATTTACACATCTCAGTAAGATCCCCCTGAGCCTCCTCTTCTCCAGGCTGCACAATCCCAGCTCTCTTTCTCTTCTCACGTCAGATGTGCCAAGCCCTTAATTATCTTTGTGGCCCATTGCTGGACTCACTTGAATATGTCCATGTCTCCCTCTCATACTGGGGTGTGGTCTCACCAGTGCTGAGCGGATGTGAACAACCATTTTCCTCAGCCTGCTGGCAGTACCCTGCATAATGCAACACTGAGGGCTGTTGGTCTTCTTTGCCACAAGGGCACATTGCTGACCCACGGTCAACAAGTTGCCCACAAGGATCCCCCGGTTCTTCTCTGCAGAGCTGCTTTCAAGCTGTCAGCCCCTATCTGCTACTGATGCCTAGGCTTATTCATTCCCAGATGCAAGACTTCAGATTTCTCTTCTTTGAAATGTATGAGATTTCTGTTTGCCTATTTCTCCATCTTGTCTAGATCCCTTTGAATGGCAGCCCAACCGTCTAATATATCAGCCATTCCTCCGAGTTCTGTATCACCTGGAAACTTGCTGAGCATGCACTCTGTTGTCCAGGTCATTAATGAAGACGTTCAACAGTACTGGGCCCAGTAAGAACCCCTTTTGCACTTCAACAGTTACAGGCCTTCAGTAAACTAAGTATTTTTTCCAGATTTTAACTTCCAGTTCAACAGTAGGCTGGAAGAGCCCACCATACCTGACCAATGCGATTGTGTTCTGTGAAGAGATGACTGGCTTAGAGGACGAGGGGAGAGCAATGGATGTTGTTTACCATGATGTCAGCAAAGCCTCTGACAAGGCTCTTCATAGTAGCCTCATAACAGATCCAGTGGGGTGTGAAACGGATAACTGGGCTGTAATGTAGGAGGAAAACTGGCTGGGCTGCAAGGTTCAGAGTGTTGTGACCACCAGTAAAGAGTTCAACTGGCAGTTGATTGCTAGTTAATTCCTCAAGGGTTCATTAAGGAGCTGATATTCTTTAACACCTTTTATTGCAATGGGAGATGGAGTGCACCCTCCTCGAGTTCAGGATGACACCAAACCGGGAGCAGTCCATACACCGGAGGGCAGGACTGCTATTCTCTAGGCTGTCAAGACCTCTTTGAAACATCGTGACACAAGTATCGTGAAATTCAACAAAGGCAAATGCAAAGTTTCGCCCACACATCAAGCACAACACCATGCAACTGTACAGTGTGGTGCCAGATGGCCGGGAAGTGGTTTGACAGAAAGGCATGTGGCAGCAACGTGCTTTGGCAGCAAAGACACACAAGTGCCCCCCAAGTTGTATAGGAGTAAAAGAGCAGCTAGTAGACCAAGGCAAATTATTCCTCCCACCTATATTGCACTTGTGAGTCTGTGGCTGGAGTACTGTGTCCCATCTGGGGCTTTCCAGTACAAGGAGGTCATTAACATACCAGAGCAAGTTCAGTGGAGGGCCACCACAATGGTTACGGTCTGGGGAACTTCTCCTGTGATGGCAGGCTGAGGGAGCTGGGCTTGTTCAGCCTAGAGAAAAGACTGCTTTGGAAAGGGGGAATCTTAATCCTGTCTCCATGTACCTAATGGGTCAATGTAGAGAACACTTCTCTCAAAAGCACACAGTGGCAAGATGGGATGCAATTTGCAACAAAGGAAATTTCATTTATAACTTCAAATATTTGGGTTTTATTCCAACTTGAGAACATCCAAGGATTGAAGTTGCCCAGAAAGATTGTGAAATCTGCCCTTGGAAATATGCAGACCATGACAGGACAAGGCCCTATGCAACATGATCTAACTTGGCCCTTCTTTGCTGGAATTGAGTCAGTGTTAATCAAACAAACACAAGAGACCCTTTCCAATTTAAATCAGTCTATGTTTCCATCTTTAAGAAGTTTGCTGACAAACTAGCAGCCAGTGCTAGTTCATTGATTAAAACATTTTTCATAATTTTTATCATAGCATCATAGAATCATGGGTTGGAAAAGACCTCGAAGATCATCAAGTACAACCATCAACCCAACACCACCATGCCTGCTAAACTATATCCTGAAGTGCCACATCTACATATTTTTTAAACACCTCCAGGGATGGGGACTCCACCACCTCCCTGGGCAGCTTGTTCCAATGTCTGACCACTCTTTCAGGAAAGAAATTTTTCCTAATATCCAATCTAAACCTAGCCTGGAGCAACTTGAGGCCATTGCCTCTTGTCCTACTGCTAGTTACTTGGGAGAAGAGACCAATACCCACCTCACTACAACCTCCTTTCAGGTAGTTGTAGAGAGCAATAAGGTCTCCCCTCAGACTCCTCTTCTCCAGACTAAACAGCCCCAGTTCTCTCAGTCGCTCCTCGTAAGACTTGTTCTCTAGACTCCTCACCAGCCTCGTTGCTCTTCTCTGGACATGCTCCAGCACCTCAATGTCCTTCTTGTAATGAGGGGCCCAGAACTGAACACAGTAGTCCAGGTGTGCCCTCACCAGAGCCGAGTACAGGGGCACGATCACCTCCCTACTTCTGCTGGCCACACTGTTCCTGATACAAGCCAGGGTGCCCTTGGCCTTCTTGGCCACCTGGGCACACTGCTGGCTCATGGTCAGCCGGCTGTCAACCAACACCCCAAGGTCCTTTTCTGCCAGACAGCTTTCCAGCCACTCCTCCCCAAGCCTGTAGTGTCACATGGGGTTGTTGTGACCCAGGTGCAGGACCTGGCACTTGGCCTTGTTGAAACTCATACAGCTGGCCTCAGCCCATTGATCCAGCCTGTCCTGATCCCTCTGTAGAGCCTTCCTACCCTCAAGCAGATCGACACTCCTGCCCAGCTTGGTGTCATCTGCACACTTACGAGGGAGCACTCAATCCCCTCATCCAGATCATTGATAAAGATGTTAAACAAGATCGGACCCAAAACTGAGCCCTTATCACACTGAGCTTCACGTTTACTCTTAACCTTGATTATATGCTTCTGGAACATAAATTATGCAAGCAGAGACAAAACGGTAATATCTAAAGTAATACAGAATATTGGTCCTCAGCTAGGGCCCTGGGTTCTATAGAAATAATAAAAATCAAAGAATTTTATGTTTCAGTTTTGATATTTAAGAAGCCCTCAGTATAACAAAGACAAGGTGAATCCACAAAATAAGAAAAATAATTGTTAAAAGAATTGCCTCCCACATAAAGTGTAATTCAATAATTACTCTCCTTTGGTACTTTCACTAAATTAATTTTTACTCTATGTAATATTTTTGTTATGATACTTAATAAAGACTTGTGAATACTCAATTTTTAGTCTATTTATTTTAGTGCATCTATGTTACATGCACATACGCACATATGCACGTTTCATCAAACCAGGAAATCTTCAGTTTGACTGCCTCCAGTTTTAGGCTTTTTCTTGCTAAGAGATCCCAGGATTTCACCAAAACCTCTTCCATCAGCTGATATGTCAAAATACAAATCTCACACAAGACATCAATCTAAGCTGATGATTAACCTGTTTGTGGGGAAAGAAGATAAATATGCATAGAAATTTCACCTTTATTCACCCCATAATGAAGTAAGGAAATGTTTCCCAGTTTTTTAACTCCAGAGTTACAAAAAATCATGATCAGAATCTACTACTAAAAGGGTAGTACCAAGCTTTTACTCACTGGCACTTGTGCACATACACACACCCACACAGACACACAACTAACCTTGAAAACTTTAGTCTTCAAGTTATGTAACACTGTATACTAACATCCTTCTTAAAAATTATTTCATCAAACAATAATGGATTTAATCTGTTTTACTCTAGGGGAAGGAAGAGTTCACGCACAGAAACCAAAACATATGAAGTGCAAGTTTGTAGAACACCTGATAATTAAGCCATGTTTACTCTTTAAGGTGCCAAATGCAACATTCAAGAATCTGCATGGCACAGAAACATACACACTGAAGCATCAAACATGGGCCACTATTTATCTACTAGCAACATTTTTGTTCAGACTGTCTTTGGTGGGCTTACTCAGGATTTTTTTCTTAAAAAAACCCAACCAAACAAAGAGAAAACCACAGCCTTATTGGCTTACAGAAACAAAGCGGTTATGTTTATCATTGTTAGCTGAGCAAGTAGAAACCTGCACTTTCATAGAATCCAAGGATAACAGGAAATCTGTTCCCTGTTGTGTTTGGTTCTGTTTTTGTGCACTCATAAATCACTGCAGTATTTTCCAGCTAAAATACTTGGATCATATCACTTTTGAAAGCTACAGCTTTCTTGTTTTACAATCATTTGCCCAACTGTGTCTGTCTGTCTCTAAGGATGTGCAAAATTGTATTGGATTGCACAGCTATGAGAATCATTTGGGAATATGCAGCAACTTTAAAACTCTAATACATCTTCCACATTGAGATTGATATTTTAATTTTCTTGTGCAGGTAATAACGAAAGATTGATGGATTTTATGTTTAGTCTGTTTAGTTTTATTATAAAGTATGTAATAAATGTCTTGCTATTGGTTATAAGACCATAAAAGTCAATATTGTACAAACAATGCCAAAAAAGTCTCAAGTGCAAAGGCAATCTGAAGTTAAAGCTATAACTTTCTATTTCCTCATACTTATCTTGCCTCAGACGTACTACACACTTTCCTAGATGAGGTAAGATCAGTGAGCAATATTTCTATATTTTAATTCTCTCTTCCTGAAACAGGAGCAGAACAAGCGGAGCATGACGGTCCAGGCCAGGGCTATAAAAAGCATTTGAGGCTGAGCAAAATTTATAAATGGAAACTTTGCCAGATACCAGAGAACAAAATTCATCAGTCATAGTCTTCCAATTATCAAAATCATGCTTTTTCTGCTCCTCTACAAAGCGCAGTGTGTTCCATGGCCTGTCTTCCCGTTTGTCAGTACGATCACCACAAGTGTGTCCAATATCTGCCCTTCTCGTTCTGAGAAAGATCATGGTGACCTTTTGGCAAGGAAGGAATGCCCATTTTCTCAACTGTCTTTCCACAGTGTTACTTCCACACTCTCGACACAAAAAATGTCATCAGAAGACTGCCTCTACCTCCCCGCCTCATGTATGAGAAGAAATAAAACCAAGCAAATACCTTTTCTAACCAGACCACTTTTCAGGATCCCATTAGACAAAAGACTTACACTCGTCTCATAAAAACCAAATCCATCCTGTGCTTGAAATCCCATAGGATATGAAGGTAAAAACGACAATATCTGTATGTGTTAAACAAGGTACTTATCAAACAGAAAGTTAAGTACAAGAAACTGTCAAGACCTTATCTGGAAGCCTGCATACAAATCTGATTACCCGTGTTCAAATAAGAGTAATTCAATTCCAGGCAAATGCAGAGCAGGGCTACTAAATTGATCAAAGGACTGGAGAGCTTTTAAGAGGATATTCGAAGATTTTTACAGCTTTCATCACAGAAATGAAGATTAAAATGCAGTCACTATGAAGACACTAGAAGGCAAACACCAGGTCATAAGAAATACTCTACAAGCCGAAGGCAGGGCTGGGATAAAAATGAAAGCACATGAACGAATCACAGTTACAAGCAGGTTGAAAACGAGAAGAATTCTAAGCAAAACATGAAACTATGGTGCATCTTCCATACAGTCATACGGAGAGAGGAGACTGGGGGCAGTACGACTACTCTGAAGCTGACCTCAATTTATAAAACAATTTAAAATAAAAATGACTCCCTGTGTCTTAAGGAGTCTGATAAAGGAATGCAGAAGCTTTTGATCTGGCTGACACAACTGGAGACAACAGGCCTAACAGACCTGACTTGCGCTTATCCTGTCAGCCCGCCAACACACAGATATTTGGGTATGACATTTCTTTTCATTGAGGCATTTAAAATTGATTTTGACAGAGAATGAGAAAGTTAATTGACTTCTGATTTTGCATGGAAAAGCACACTCATTTCAAGACAGAAGAAAGGAATGTACCAAGATACTATTATCTTGATATACTTCTATGATTAAACAAAATATACTCCACAATCAAGACTTTTATATTCTTGTTACTATTAAAAAAGCAGTGGACCATTAAAAGATTTGCATATATCTTACCCAAGTATACATACATTTTATACTTCTACCAATGCTAAGCCTATTTTTCCCTAATACTTGTTTTTTCCGGAAACCCTTGAAACAAGAGTCTGTCTGACTTGTCTTGAGAATTGTATTACAAAGATGAGAGAACAAGCTTACAGATAATGAGTGCAAGACAACAGAATGCATATTACTACTGTACAAATGAAATGTGAATGAAAACTCTTAGAGACAGATTTCACCGATATTCTCTCTGTTGCTCCCAACATTCTCTGCGGTTATTGCTTCTACTAAATAAAATTGGATTTTGAACTATTAAGACCTGCCATACCAGGTAAGGACAATAAATCTAACAGAATAAGGCATGAGCTTACTCCCCTTTAAGTTATAAAGCTGTAATCATATTGTACACAAATATCCTAGATACACTCAAAACGGTATTTATTAAATATAATCAAAATGCTTTATGTTTCAGGAAAATACATTCAAAAAGAAAGATTTTTTACCTGAGTCGATAAAGCTTAATGCAAAGTACCCATTGTTCTGCATTATTCGCTAAATACGAACTGTGGTACACCTTGTATATGCCACTTTTCTGTTCTCAAGGCTAAGCACTTACAGGTCAGGGAAAACCTTATGGGACTGAGAGACAAGAAAGGAATTCATGGCAGATGAAATTTTGAAAAAATCGACTTCAGTAATAGATACACTGCTGCTGATTTAATAGAGTCTAATCTCCAGCTATCACCAGCTTGTCATCATATCTGTAGCTCCTGATTACCAATTAAGGCAATATTGCTTAAAAAACACTTGTTCCCTTTTCCTTCTTTCTTTCCTATACCCTGATATACTGTTTGTCAAGATTACAGAAAAGCCCCGAGAACAAATTGCCCCAGCAGCAAGAGTGCTACCTTTTATGGATCAGACGCTCTTAGTCACATAGTTCAGTTTTAGGTAGTCCTGCAAGGGGCAAGGAGTTGGACTCGATGGTCCTTATCGGTCTCGTACAACTTGAGATATTCTATGACTCTGCCACTGTGGTGGCTCCTAACAAAGCTGGACTGTGGGGTCTTGCAAGCTTTCCACAACTCTTCTCTTGCCCTTAACACTTTGATAAGTGTCACTCCATTGCCACCAGAGACTTCAAACTTTATCTTGCTTACAGAAAAACAAGAGATCAATGTTTAACAGGAATTCAGCATGGCACACAAGCCTTTTGTCTATGCCTGTAATTGAAAAATAAAAGGAATTTGGGCTCATACTTAGATCCTGAAGACAAGCAGCACTGCAAAAGTCATAGTGATGTAACTAACATTTTTCTCCTCACCTCTTACAGATATGGTGTCTGGAAAAGGCTCTGTCCTGTCCTGTTCCTTGATCAACACTAAGAATTGTCTTGGACAGAGGTTAAAAACACACCAGGAGCATGCATGGTCAAAAATCATGGATGATAGCATGACTGTTCTCCAGTCCTTGCAGTCCTCATCCTTCCAGTTTCCTGCAGGAACATTGAGGGGTTTTTCCCCCCTCTCCTAATTCAATATTTCATTTTGTTGCTCTTAGAAATTCTTGTGATAACAGAAATGTAGCAGTGCCTTTTTCAACTTTGTCGCCATTTGTTCTTAAAAATGGCATCAGAAAGCTATTTGAGTTACAAAGGCTTTTGTCTGGTTAGCATTTAAAGGCTCATACTTCAACAGGAGTGTCAAATAACTTACTCCCTGCTTCGCCAATACAGAAAAACAGCAGTATAAGGGCAGGAGAAGAACCTACCATCTCAAAAGCTTTAGCTATCGAGATTCATACGTAGCTTGCCACGTGGGAAGTCCTCAGGTAACATACATTTCAATGTGCAGTGTTTTATGGACCTAAATGAAACAGAGAAGCATTTTGCACTCCACAGGTATAATCTGTGCCAGTTAATGTAGCTTTGATGAAAATATCAATTTTAACGTGATTTTGGGAGGTGCGAGTTTCTAAACTTTCATGACTCAGATGACTTCGTCAGGATGAAAGGATTCCCAAATTAATTGTTTTCATATGTCAGTGTCCCACAGCATGCAACCCAGATTTTCTATTTTACCAGCCAAGGTGAGGCAGACAGAGTGCTCTTTAAAACAGCAAATTCTGTCACCAAACCTCTGTTTACAACACAATATGAATTTCTGTTGCTTATTTTCAGTGCTGCCTTGTGCTGTCCTCTTGGTTCTTACAGTAGTAACTAATCTAAGAGTAAGTGCAGAGAACTGATCTGGCTTTGAAAGCAAAAAAAGCCCTCAAACACACGTCTAAATGCATGTTTGGCAGGACTTTTAAGCTGGAGCACTTAACAACCCAGCTTGAGAGGAAAAAAACAGATGATCATGCAGCTGAGATGCAGGTTAGCTGCAGTGTGGGAGTAAGAACTTTGCATGGTAGTTAGAACAAATCCCTGGTAGAAGGACTCATATATAAATGGGAGGAGGAGGAGAAACAAGTAAGGAAACAATAGCAAAACCCTACATATGCAATTTGATATAATGTTATTTGTGGCATCCTAATCAATCAGAAAAAGGAGAATTTTGGGCGCTAAATAAACACAAGCTTAATTCTTTTTTTCCCTAAACATTTTTTTTCTCAGTAAAATGCAATGGCACCTTCAGAACTTCTGGAATCTCTGTCATGTTAAGTACATATCTTAGCACATGTTTTAGCTGACAAAATGTGATACTTTTAGAAAAAGGATCTGTAGCCCATCATGTAAATCCATCCTCAAGTGTTTTTTGGGGTTTTTTGGTGGGTGGGTTTTTTTTTTTATTATTAGTCAATTTTGACATGAGAAACCTTAAAAGCTGCTTCAAAAGTCCTTAATCTTGAATCATGCCACACTGATGTCCCTGTACATTCATTACATGTGAGCTAAAAATCCTGCTCCACTGATGGGATAAGGAAGCAGGGGTCTAGAGTAAAAAAGTGATTTTAATCCACTGCAAACCTAAATTATAACAGTGTTTCACTTGTTGGAATTGCTTCAATTTCTTTCCATTCTATATTAAAAGAAAAAGAGTGACAAAGTTTCATGATATCCCATTAATCAAATACACAAATCAGAAAAAGGAAACACAAAGATTAAACCCCAAATGTCAGACCTTTTGAAAATAAAAATTATTGAGATCACTCTGGAGAAGCAAGACTGTAATTTACACACAGCTGTTAGCTTATAGATGCCACAGAAACCAAGCAAATGTGTGTATACACTTGTAAGAGCAAACAGTTACTTGAAAAGAGAGGTGAGAGCCTTTTATTGTATTAACTTTGAGGCAGCATAGAAATGATCCCGAAGTAGAGAAGTACTTCAAACTCGAGTTAGGGAGCATCTCCATCATTCAACAGAGCAGAGTATGAAGAGCTTCAAACTCACTTGTACTTTCACTAGAGTGAAGTATGAAGACAATAGTTAAAAGGCCTGAAAGCACCACAGCCAAGTAAGTATAGTGCTTCACTCTAGCACATAAGCCTTTTCTGTAACTCCATACCCACTCCCAGTGCTGTGAAGCAGCTGACAGCAGCCAGCCCACACAGCTCAGCACCCTACTGCACACAGCAGTGTAAACCTGGCTCCGAACTTGAGTTTCCAGGAAAACTAACTGCTCACGCAGATCTCGCATTTTAAAATGTAGCCATGCAGCTAGACATAGGCAGTAGTTTCCTTCAATTTAATGCTTTTACAAAAAAAGCTGAAAGAACACGTAAAAACCACAACTGGAGGCATACCGGTTCAATCTTCTGACAAAGACCTGTTGTTGTTCCCAGGAGAACAAGGAGACTCATAAGTAATGAAGTTGTAAGGAACTGGAGAGCAGCAACAAGTGAGAATAGACGTATTTCTCAAGACACTTCCTCTGAAACATTTCGTGTAAAATTCCCTTGAAATTGCTAATGCATTTTGGTCCTCAGGCTTGAAATTGATTTGTGTCAGATCTCAAGGCTTCTTAATCAGTGAAGATTTCCTATCCTGTAGTTACAAATCACAGGTTTCCTTTTTTTCTTAAAACTTACCCTCAAACTCATTCTGCACAACTGGCATTTCAGAGTCCACCCAAACAATATCCCCCACCCCACTGAATTCTGTATCAGCCCAAATTATAGTTGATAAGTTCAGAATCACAGAATCACAGAATCACAGAATGACAGGGGTTGGAAGGGACCTCTGTGGGTCATCTAGTCCAACCCCACTGCCACAGCAGGGTCACCTACAGCAGGCTGCACAGGAACTTGTCCAGGAGGGTCTTGAATACCTCCAGAGAAGGAGACTCCACAATCTCCCTGGGCAGCCTGTTCCAGTGCTCCGTCACCCTCAGAGGGAAGAAGTTCTTCCTCATGTTCAGACGGAACTTCCTGTGCCTCAGTTTGTGCCCATTGCCCCTT
>Ga0065711_1002683_pt1 | contig 32186 bp, 13 predicted proteins | sample Hoacrofraction12_FD_59098 | JGI IMG/M metagenome (GOLD analysis project Ga0065711, IMG submission 59098) | Hoatzin crop microbial communities from Cojedes, Venezuela - Epithelial fraction 12 v2 (version 2) | ecosystem: Host-associated > Birds > Digestive system > Esophagus > Crop | place... | reverse complement strand
CTTAGCACTGAAGACTGAAGCAAAGAAGGCATTCAGTAGCTCTGCCTTCTCCGCATCCTCCGTCACCAGGACACCCGCCTCATTCAGCAGTGGCCCCACGTTGTCCCTAGCCTTCCTTTTGCTGCTGATGTAGTTGAAGTGGAGATGTGAAAGTGAGTGGAGATGGGAAAGACTGAGCACAAGAAGCCGCAACACAGAACGTGGCTTCACCAGAAAGAAACAGTCCTGCAGGACATCTCACGCTTGACTCCACTCATGGCTCTTCCTCACCTTTATTTAGACCAGCAGTTTCACAACTGCTGGAGACCCCAGGTGGCCCGCACACCATTTCTAATGAGGCTGTAGTAGATGGCTAACATATGCTACCTGGCAGCCTAGGTGCACCAAGGTCCTAACTCTTAAAAACAGGGGTAAGCTAAATCAGCAGCTCCGATTTTTTTAAGGTGGCACTGAAGACATTCAGGAAGACCTTGTACAATACTCCTCAATGAAAATCTTTGACCTGCTATCGGGCAGGCCACTCCAGTTCATCGCTGTTTCCTCTACGGCCATCTGTCTGTCTTGTTTTTAAATTGCAAGTCTTGAGACAAAATTATTATCAGCTTTTACCATGCTCAGCACTAACCTAATAATAAATAGGTCCGCATTCGTAAGTAACACTAATAACATAATTAGAGTCTCTAATCTGTTTACTTTGTGATAAAGAATTTGCATAAAATTTCATAAAATAATTTGTGAAAAAAAACCCCATTTTGCTTAAAGTCTGTGTCATTGTTACTCTGCATAAATGGATCCTTCCCTACTTTTGTGACAGCCTTGCAATCAAACACAGGAGATACAAGTCATTAAAGAGGAAAATATAACAGCAGAATTACAGAAATTGGCAAGATAACATAGAAATAGAAACATTTCTTGAAACCACTAGCTCTTTTTTTATGAAATGACTAGGTTTCAAGTTGATGTTGTCAGTGCAAGTAATCTTGAAATTTACACTACAGCAGTTTCACTATCTCAAGTCAAAGCCAGAGATTTTAAAGGAAGAAGTCCTTTTTGAAAGCTTATGCATTAAAACTTTGAAAGTTATTTGTTGGCTTGATGAAGGTTATTGCATTATTAACAGAGATACTATTTTTTTTTGTTAAGACCCATATGGCTATAAATATTTTGCTGCAGTGTCATCATTGTAACAGAACAATACATGATAAAGTTTTAGATTTTTTATCCAGTCTAAGTGCTGTTAAATCCAGCCACCTACAAGCATTAAGCAGTAAGTTCAGTTTTTATAATTAGCATTTCATAAGAGACATAACACTAGATTAGAATAAAGTATATCCTGCAAATTTTGTATATGATATAGGCTGCATATGGACAGCTCTTCCATCTGCCTAGACGACTACAACAAAGATACATGTAGATAAAATTGCACTTAATTTAGTAACATGTACCCACATGATAGCAAGTCCAATTTTGATTGAAATAATTTGACGGTTTTAACATTTGCATCTCTTCAATCGGCTTTCATTTCTTACAGAGATTCATCATCTCAGTATCTAGCTGGATTGCACGAAAATATGGACCTCCATTAATTTCTAGAATGAAAAATTGAAACTAATCCAGAGACCATCTGGAAAGCATGGGGAGCATCAAAATTCACCTCCTCGCCTGTAAGGCCGCATCACTTCTTTAAAAAGAATGAAAGTGATAGCACAAAACTTGCTTTCATTTTTGGTTACAAGTGCGATTCAAGGACCTCTGTGTCTCAGTCACACGTGTCCAAGACATGGTTGCAATGCAGGCAGTGAGGCACCCAAACTAAGCAGTCAAAAGCCTATGAAGTTGGAGCTGGTGGCCAACATCTTTCAGAGCATTGACTTCTAAATGGAATAGCTGTGAACTGTAATGAAGACTTTCTCTTGATGGATACAGAGAGGGCAAAGTGAACGCGAACTGCACATTTTAGGACAAATCTTCAGCAGGTTTTTGATCCTAATTAAAGGCGTCTATGTGAACATCAGCCTTGCCAGAAGAAAAATGGAACTGTCAAGCCACAGAAAGAAATGGTAGATGATATAACCCTTGTCTCATGTTACTGCTATACACCTGTGTAGCTTCACTGTAGCAAGTTTGATCATACACATGAATAAGAGTTCATTTAGGCGTATGCACACTTACACGCAGGTTAACAAAAATTTCTAGTCATTTACAGCATCAACATGTATGTTTTCATCATTCATTGCCTTTAAGAATAAATTTAATTGCAAGACTTTAAAAGTTGTATACCATAACAATATTAGAGATCTGTTTATATTAATGTGTTTCCTGAAAAGACTGTGTGTACTTTTTGTTTCAGGGCTAAAATGTATTTGGGCAAGAATAGGTTCATTCACAATAAATGCTTCTTTAAATCCACTTTCATTTTTTCTGTTGAGTTAATCAGATATGACACTGATTTTATCCTGTATTCAGAACCTGTTAAGTATTCTGTCCAGCTGAAATACAAACACTGTTTCAATTACAGAGGAAGGCAGGTAGAAATTAAAAGAGGCATTGCTCCTTTAGGTTTAAAGTCACTTGGTTAGTCAGATCTTCAAGAAGAATCTCTGTTACCGAGCCGAAGATTTAAACAATCGTGACTTTCACAAGTGTGTTTCCACCCCATTAGTGATATAGTAGTTCATATCAGAAAGAACTACTGCATTTTACAGAATTCAGCAGAGAAATGATTCTTCCCTAGTACTCAGTAGCGGCAATATTTCAGGTTTTTTATGCCATGGTTTTTACAATCTAAACACAGAAATTAAATGCCTGTAGTCATAACTCGTATCCTCCAATTGCTTTAAAATGGACGTTTAGCTCCTCAAAGAGGTTGACAATGTCTTTTTAAATTATAACTGCTGATTTATATCACTGTAATACGACAAAGTAGACTTACACTCCTCAAACCTGAAGATAGAGCAAATATTCTTTGCACACAGTAGCGGGCAAAGGTTCTTCAGAAATAAAATATGCCTGCCCTCTACTGACCATCTAAGAAACTCTTTTTTAACAATATTTGCACAAGTGAAATTTTTAATCAAATTTTAAGTTTAATTTCTTTCCTCATTTGAACTGTCTCATAATGTCATGTCTCCAAATTAGTTTTCCAGTCTTCACGTATTTGTTGCATTCCTTCAGAAAGCTCAAAGCCTGTGGTTTGCACAAAATGTTATATGTATCCAAACCTTTTTTTTTTTTGATTCACTGGTCTCCTGAGAAAATCAGGGAGAGAGAATGGAGTAGCCCAGAGTTTAAAATCTGACTGTCTGCCCAGAATTGTTAATGCAAAAGACTCCTTTTTTGCAGCAGCTGTTACAAATCAAGAAGCAATTGTACTTTGGACATTCACACAGAACGAGTTTTATCCTCAGGAGAGCTTAGAAAAATAGAAAAGTGTTTGCAAAATTCATTGGATACCAAATTTCCAGGACATTTTTAATCCAGTTTGAAATGCTGTGCACATACGCTGTCAGAATGACCAGTTTTTAAGAGTATCAAGAAAAACCAAATCCTAGCTAGAAGTATGTGGCCAGTTCTGGCAGAGACACCCAAGGACACATCTGGATTAGCCATCTCCTTTTGAGTTGCAATTTATCTAATCTGCTTTAGACTTACTTAAAATGAGACGAACCCTTCCCCTAAACGTACATGCAGTCAGATGAGCCTCCAGGAATGTACTCTGCATTAATCTTTGCACTAATCACCAGCAAACGTAAGCCATGCTGAGGAATAACAGGAACAAAGGAAATGCTCCTCTCCTAGCAAATCAAAGGACACAAGCTGCTTCTAAGCACAAGAAGGAAGAGTTCAGTCCAGCGAGGATTTTACCCTTGGACTCTGGGGATGAATGGCATTCCAGATAACGATCTTACCACCATTTCTTTCGGGCTAGGTAGGACCAGTCCTGCGTCTAGCACAAGCCAGTGCCAACTGCTGCTTGTTTTCAAAAGCTTTCAGAACTTGCCCGTGCACAGTGAATACAAACAAGTTAGGCTATGAACTCCAAACAGACCAATTATTCCTGACCAGTTCTCCATATGGGAACTCAAGGAGTTCCATTTTCAAAATGGAATCACCTGCTCGTGACTGAAGTTTGAAAAGCAAAAGTTCTTATCATCTACTCTCCACCTATCTGGCTCTTCGAATATTCTCCCATTATTGCAATTTACAGAGCCCTTTTTTTGAAACATTTCTCTGCTGAGAAGCTGAGGCTCCGCTCTGGAAGCCCACACGGCACAGGCAACACCACCAGCATCACAGAGTCACTGGACATCAGTCCCTGTAGAAATGAAGATGGAAGTAAGAAGATGGACCAACCATGCTAATATCAGCTATTTAAAGATGAGCTTTCAGTATAAAACATAATGACAGCAGCGACATAGAGGAACTAGTAAACATGAACCATATGGATTATATTCATATTGATTACCTCTGGTTCTTATGATGAGACCAATAGTTCATGACTGAACATAAGTTTCAAATAATAAAAAAAAGTTATGTTGACCAAATACTGGTCATTATAAAGTGCACATGATTCTTCTCACATAAGCCCAAAAGGATTACTTATCCATGTGGAGAAAACAGGCAGTAATTAATCCTCACAGTATTTACAGTAAAATTTCCTCTAGGAATTTTTCATCACTCTTTCCTTAAGAACAGCCACAAGCAAAAAGGTTAGTATTTTACCTTACACTAAAATTAATCATGACCTTTTGGAAAACCTAACTACAGCAACACTGAAAAACTGAGTCCACAGACATCTTCACTATCTATTTCTCTCCTATCAACTTTGCTATAGATACCATAACAGAGACAGATGCACAGTATCAAGAAAAGCAGCTCTGAGCGCTGCCGCTGCCAGACTATTGAGCCTCACAATGTACATAAAAAAGTGTTACCCCTGAGGCAAATAAACATAGCAAACGCACTCCTCCAAGAAATACTACACAGTATTGGAAGTTTTATGCTATATTTAAAACTTGTCCTCTCATTTCAATAAGGAAATATTGGTACTGCAAGAGGAAATTACTCTCCCTGCTAATTTAAAGCAGGCTGTTGATTTTTGCAGTCAGACTGCGAGGTGCCTTTTTGAGGATCCCCTAATCCACAGAGCCTTGGAGAGGCAGGACCTATCTTCAGAGACACAGGCTGAGCACAGCAGAAAGACGCAGCTCTCTTGCTGGCACCGGAGAAGTTTGCATTCCCTTGTCTGGGAGATGACGTCCTCTTTCACCTTAGCACCGAGACAAGAGTCCCTAGGGTCTCGTACAACGAGGAGACACGGGGTTTTGCAAGTGGAGGGCCTAGGGAAGAGTTAGGTATTGCCACCAGATACCACCTCCTAACCAGGCAGACGATTAAAGAAGGAATGCTAACCTGTGCTCTGCAATTTGTTGTTCAACACTTCCCAGATAATAAAAAAAAAATATAAAGTTGCCTCTTTAAAAACATATTTAGCACTTTCTTTTTTCCTGCATGCCAGGACACAAGACTAATTGTTGTAATCCCCTGACTCTAAAAAAGAAAAATCTATCATGGTAGCTTTCACTTAATGTTATACTTTTTAGTCCTGATCTTCAGTTTCCTCCTTCTCCTTCTTCATTTCAGCTTTCTGAAACCATCTGCTTTCTGTTAAGATGAATTCTTAAAACCCTGTGAGCTGCTCATATGAAGTGAGTAAAAGTTGGATTTTCTAAAAGACGCAGAGATTTGCAACGTAAATAACCTATACGCAGCTTATATCTTCATTCAGGTTTATAGCAAGTGGGTGGATACATTGCATAACTACACTTCAGAAAGGGTAATTAGGTGCTGAAATATGCATTTGCTTGTGTAGTGAAACAACCGCACTAATCCATACAAGCGTGTGTATTTTTGTGCTCGTAACTGTGTTTCTCTACATTCTGAAAAAGTGATCTCTTCTAAGAATGAATATTCAAGGTTGTAAGGGCCTACAAATTCCTTTCACCACTGCCTATGACTTCTGAGATTTGCCGTCTCTGGTTACTCCTCACCACTTAGAAGGGTGTAGAGCCCCAGTGAAAATGTTTACAGTGTGGTTAGCTAAGGTTGGTAAGTTTTACGAACTGCTTCGTAAATTTTAAAAATAATAAGAACACGGCAAACTGTGTCTGATTTGCTTGCTTTAGGTAGGTTACACGGCAAATGAGCAAGCTGCAGCCCAGAAGCAGCCTTGCTGAGGCCACGCGAGAGCACGTGTGCTGTCCTGCACCTGCTGGGATGCTCCACAGGCCGGTTACTGCTGGAGAGCTGTGCAGAGCATCACACGGCCTTGTTAGCTCCTACTCGTTTAGACAGTGTTTCAGTTCCCACTGTGTTGTTTCTTCTCGACTGCAAATTCACTGAGATGGTCTGCAGGTTACAATATTAAGACAGCAAATTATTAAATGTTCAGTTGCGGTGGCCAGTGCCCGCTATCCGATCCAATGCATGGGAGATGCCCTTGCCACAGGATCAGACACAGTTCCCAGGGCATCCAACTCCATCTGCACAGCCCAGCCCCATCTCAGAACAGAACCCAGTAACTCTCTTTAACAGCATCTTTAAAGTCTGTATCTGTGCCTCAGTCTCCTCATCAGCAGGGTATGGACAATAATGCTCTCTACCCCCAAATTACCGTAACGACAAGATCCTCAGAAAGAAGGTGAAAGACGATTGTATGACATGACTAAGTACTGCTTTATTCTTTTTTGAAGTAGACAAAGTACAGGTCATTTCAGCCTTTAATCACATCCATGTTGTTTGCTCTGGCATATTGGCCTAGTTCAGCCTGAAGTTAGTTATGATGAATATTTTTAGGTACCAGAACCCCACTAAGCAGTAACTTTTTAGGCTTTTTGCTTTTAAATACAGACTGCTACTTCTGTCTTCCTGAAAGGAGCAGATCACATTTGCAACGCGATTTCGTCCCTGCCCACTTAACAGCATTTTGATCACCCTGGCTTAGAAGATCTCAGCAGCGCTACTCAGAAGTTTCAGGCAAAAGCCAAGTTCATACGCATATTTGAACCACAGGGTTAGGCAACACCCATAGATCTAATCTTGGTTTGGGACAGAAGGGGTACAAGAAGGATGGCTGCACTTTCAAAATTTGACTTAGTAGATTACGATATTGTCAAATACATACATGGAAAAATGTGTCATGTTTCACCAGTAACAAGCACAAGCAAGTCTGATTCTAGGAAGAGCCGAGCCATGAGTGGCATCTTTAAAGGGATAACACAGGCACAGTAAATACAGCTGCCCAGAAGAGAACCCCAAATCCTAAAGGTGATGTAATCTAATGGCTCCTGAGTCTTAACCCCATTTAGGTCTGCAACAAACATACAAAACCCGGATGAACATACAGTGCTCGAGTCATTAAAATGCCTGTGGCACGAACATACCTCTGGAGACACCCACAAGGTTAAGAGTTCAGTCCCAACGCAAAACACTCTTCGCCAAACTAATCGGTCACCATAAAGCACTAAATTAGGTACGTAGTTGAATTCCAAAGAAAAAACTGGGGGGGAGGGGGGCAGGATTGTTAATAAATCTTCCCTCTAATGAGGATATTCTATTACAAAATCATTTGTAAGTATATTAACCTGTAAAAACAAACTGCTGATGGGTTCATGGGTTGAAAGAGATTGTTATGGAGGACCATTAAATACGAAAAAGAGTACTCATAACAAGGAAAGTGTGGAAAGTATAAGCTGGAAGTTAGGACTGCATTTTTTCCATTACTTCAACAGCATACATGCTGGTATAGAGATAGTAATCTATAACAGCATTTATACTTTGCTCCCTGTTTTATACATTTTACTTTGCACACCTTTTTCTCTCTTCACATTGTGCAAAAAACCCCCTCTTCCTTTATTTTCTTGCTTACATATACATTTTTTCATGCTTTTAGTTATAAATACACATCCGACCTCTTTGAGAACTTAATGGATGACTGGAGAATTAGTGGGACTGTAACATCAGAGGTTTAAGCATGAGCAATGGGCAACACAGGTTTTTAACCATACTTCTGAATGTCACTTTTCATTCAGCCTCGGTTAATTCATTCATTCCATAAATCAGATCATAACAATCATACCAGACACTATCTCTTAAACCATGTTTTATATAACTGACGTGTCTATCCTGGGATATTCAGAAATTCTTGAAGGTAACTCTTGACGACAAACAAATAGGTCGAAGCCCTAACAGATATCTTAGGGGAGGGGAAGCGAGGATGACTTAAGCACTGGAAAACTGTAAACAGTGAATACAGAACAAGAACATTGCAATATCCGCTTGAGTTTTAAGGTGAGTCTAAAAAACACTGAGCCAGGAACACCAGACCTGACACTAAGGAGACTGTCAGGTAAAACACGAGCTCTATAAGGAAACACGTGAATAAAGACAAGCAGGAAGGAAGAGTCCGGTGACATGAGGATGATCTTGTTGGATCCTGTTGAATCAATTAGCAAAATTTCTAGGTCCTAACTCAAAGTCTAGGCTTTTCTCCTTAATATTCCTCCCATGACAAAGACACAAATGAACAGAGAACTGTCAGGCAGCTACAGACACCGACTGTGAGGCGCTTCTAGATTCTAAGTTTGTTATTTACAGTGTATATTGCTAACCCCATCGCAAAGGCCACTTTTCCTGCAGCGTTGTCCCTCCAGCTCTCATGAAGTCTCTCATCTATTTGACTTTCTAGCATCCTTGTGATATTTTCTGAAGAAACACCCACAGTTTGCCTGGAGCAGGCCACTTGACCACAAGTCACCCTGCCACTAGAAAACACTTAATTTTCTGGTTTTTTGGTGTTTGCTGCAAACAGATAGAAACAAGAAACATGCTCAAAATAAAGTAAGAAAAACCCAGCGTAACTGAAGTTACTCTGGTGGAAAGCATAATACTTCACACTGCCTTTTTTTTGTTCTTTTTTTCTGGGCACATGCGGTCTTTTCCCAAGCATGTGCAGATAGCTGTCTGCACTAAACATGCACATCCTCTGACCAAGCACTATATTCCATCTTCTCTGCGAGCGGAGAAGAGAGACGGAGAGATGCTATTCCTCATGGCGCAGTTCCAACACCAGAGCAGCTATCAGCGATATATATTGAAAGGAAGAAGGTGAATCACTTCTTCTTATGAAAAGAACTGCTACTTTGCCATGAATTCCTTTGTTATAACAAAATTTCTTTAGTTTCAACCTTTTTTAACAAGCAAAATGTTTTAAGCTGTATTTTAGAATTTGCATAGAAGGAGACCTCTTGGACACACTTCATCATTTCAAAATATACACTTTACACCTAGGAAAATGTATCAAAGCCACAAATGCTTTGGTCAAGAAGTTTCACCCCTCTTGAATTGACTGATGATATCATATGTTCTAGGAATATTTTTATCATCTGGCATGTTGCTCGGCACCATATGGCACAGCACACTGACAAGAGAGAAAGGACTAGTTTTAAATATTATATATATAGGTAGATAAAAATACATGTTACACTTCTATAGAAGTATAAAGACACTATTGCACATTTCTGTAATTCTTATTACAGTAGGGGCTCATTGTGGAAGGTATGGGTTTTGTCCTCACACTAAAATACAGAAGTAAGAGCTACACAATTAAAGTGCAGAATAGTTTCAGAAAAAGAAACACAAACCCCGAAAGAGAGCTTGAACTGAATGCAACACTTACTTTCTCACTTAGTGATGTTTCTTTTTCCAGGACTTGTAATTATTGTAATAATGACATCTTAACCCTTTCTCTTGGAATTAATTCCCTGCAGTTAATTCAGATAGACTTATTTGATAGTCACTTATAATTTTTATATAGAGCAATAGCTCCAGTTCTGTCAGTACTGGAAGGGATGAAGTCTGTTGCTTCTTCCAAGAGAACTTTTTAAAGGGAAGCTCATGTCATTTGCCATTAATATACATATATATTATTTCCTTGTTTTTCATCATTATTTGAAGTAAAATGACATTATGAATTGTATGAAATACTGTACTGAATATTTATTTAGGTAGATATAATTTTTTCTATTTATCAAAGGAAATGTGAACTTTTGGGGTTTTTTTTATGTGAGGTCATTAACTAGGTAAGACAGAACATTTAGCCCAGAAAAGTCTTCACTGTTTTGTTGAAAATACTCTTTTCCTCTGTGAAATGATCTTGATAGTTCTTGGTTTAGCCTCAAATTCAGCAAGATCTCATCTTATGCTCTGACATGATGATAAACCAGAATGTGAAAACGTGTCTAGAGAAACAGAAAGTTTAAACATATTCTATATTAATACAAAAGCAACCATGACCTCCTTTTAGTTATCTGCTACTGCGCTTTTTCCCTTCATAATTCACAATTTTAGGAACAGGATACTAAACTGAACACAAATCTTCTCCAGCCTTTGAAGACATCTTCCCGTCCATTCTCTGTGCCTTCACCACACAAACATTTGTCTGCGTTAGAGCTTTTCCAAAGTACTTTTGGAGAACCCAGGCCTGTAGGAAGCCTGACACCAAGGACTGAGGTGTTCATCTTCCCCTCCCTCCCCCATCTCCAGATCCTCCTACCTCTCCCAGGCCCACGCACAAAACTCTACCCCACCTTCACAAGATGCTTGTGCATACGGGACAGTATTTTCCAACTTTGCTACTGTTCAAACGTTTATTAACCCATCCATGCCCACAAAGAACTGATGCTAGCCCATCCCACAGCTCTTCTGGCCTGGCTGTCCTGGCACTGGGACGCTCCCCATCCTTCCACCTGGTTTCACCGTTCTCGAGAGGAAGAACTCTTCCCAGTTGCAGACCTTGGAAACAGCCTTTCACTCCCTTCCTCACCAAATCTCCACATCATTTAAGATCTTAAATGAAATTACTGAATTTGCCTGAGAATTGTTCCTATTATAGCATATCTGGCATTATCATAGTACAGTATGGAGACAGCAGAGAAAAACCCAAACCTGTCAGTGACCTGTTTTGAGTATTCTTACAATGTCATCTACTCCTAAGAGCCGAAAGTTCAAAAGAGCTTGAAATAAGTGGTTAAATGACACACATTAACACAGTCTCAATAGCAAAGCAGTCTCACTTGCAAGAACTACACCTGCCATTTCAGATCAATGAGGCTGCAGGGCAGTGCAGAGCAGGGGAACCCGCTGGACTCAGAGCGGTTCTGGCAATTGGCAGGACAGCTGCTAACCCGTCTGAGAGCTTCTGAAGGCTGTCCCTGTGCTTGCTTCGTGCCCTGGCTGCCCAGCTGCGTTCTCAAGCCTCAGCTCTTCCTGCTGGACCCTACATCGGAAGCACCGAGGGGTGGAGGCTCACGGTTGTGGATGGTTTGCAGACCCCGTGGCCCAAAAAAGCTACGGTATTGCCCAGTTTCACTGTAGTTTCATAGCTGCAGCTCTGTACTCAAATGGTTTGGGGATGAAGGGGTGATAAAGAAACTGTGCATCATTAGTAAAGCTCTTCTCACACTTTAGGGATGCGCTCGTCCTCACACACCTATCCAGTACGTGAAATAAAATTATTTTGCTGAGAGGCTTCTCTTTGGGTGCCAGGCAGACAGTCAGGAAACACCATTAGAGTTTCCACCTCTTATCAACACTGGAGACACCATGTTCAAGAAAGAGGAACTATGCAGACATGCATAGATGAAATAAATCTTTGGGCTGGAAGCTGCTATTGCAATAATCAGTAATCACGTCCTGGATTATGTCCAACATGGACAGTTCCAAAGTCAACAGCTTCAAAGAACACAGTTTCCAAATGCTACAGGAAAGCCTAGTAATTGTGACTCGTGAGGGCAGAATTAGAAAGAGAAAATACGAATGAGATTACAATTATTTAAGGGACTTAGATTTCTATTAGCCAAAGTGCCAAAGGTTGGAAAACTATACAACTTGGGTCAGTAAAGAACTGAAAACAACGTTTACTAATAAAAACTAAGGACAGGAAGGGATATAATGAAAAATATATAGTATTACCTTTAAAGATTATATTTTCCACCTTTTACTTCTAATGGGTATTCTCTTTTGTGTTTAACAATCCTCTGTAACAACCTCTCTCAACCCCTGAGTCAATAAGATTGTTACAAATGAGTAAGGACAATTGGAGCCTTCACAGTGAAAAATTCAAAACACGGTAATGGGGTTGGTAGAACTAAAGATGAGAGATGAGAGAACAAGCATATCAGAAACAGTGGAAATTCAGAAAAGAAGGAAAACTGAACTTTGTAAGAAAGCATATTGCCTTGGAAATACCAGCAAGGATATTAGTAATCAGCCTACGGGGGGTCTGAATTCCAGCTGTTGGACATAAATAAGATTTTAGCCCAAAAAAACCTCTTATGAAGACACCATCTCTAAAGAGGGAAGGGAATCAACCACCACACAGGTAAATGAAGACGCATGCAAAAACTCACTTAAGTCGTAAGTGAAAAAATTAGAGCCTTAGCAGGCTTTCATCTTAGAGGAGAAACACATAATAACCACCAGCGACACAGAAACGATGAACTCTGGTTATAAATGTGGTATTTTAAACACCATGATGAGGAACAAAAGGAACTGGCTGCCAGGAAAGCCAGGGGGATGGCCTGGAAGATGCACACTCTCCAAAGACACGTTGGCATAGCACCGCCAAGTGAAACGCTAAAGCCCCCTTCAAGCAAAGGCCCAGAGTAGATGCATTCACAGGCTCTTGGATTTATAATCAAAGAGATGACAAAATCAAACAGATCATGCTCAAAACAGGCCTAAGCATAACAAGGCAGCACAGAAACATCTTCTCAGCTACAGTAACCTGGAAGGAATAGCCCTCTATCTACCATTAATTCTCAAATTACTTTGCCCTGAGTCCCTCCCCCTGCCACGGCGCCCACCTTTGTTCATTTCTCCCTCATTGTGACTAATCAATCCCATTATCTTTCAAAGATTTGCTCCTGATCACTTTTTCACCCAGCTCCAGGAACCTCCTAGTCCCTGCAGTTCAGTTAAGGAAGGAGGAGAGGCAGTTTCGCAGGCAGTTATGATGCTGAAGTCTCTGCACGAGTTCTAGCCACCACCCAGGGTTTGCATTAAAGGACACCAAGCACTTCATTATTCTGCTTAGAAACACAATACCAAAGCTGACTCCCAAATCAAAGTCTCAAACGTGCATTTACAGAGAAGTGGAAAAGAAGCCAAGTTATCCACTCGATCATCTCAACTTCGACATTTAAGGAAAGATCTGGTACACAGCAAGTGTATCTCAGCAGGCTTAGCAGGCTTCAAAATCCATCCTCTGAGGATTATCTTTTCTATAAAGGCTTCATTAAAATAAAAATTAGGCTTTTTCTGATTGCTTTTTCTTAAGCACTTTCTTTAAATATTAACATCCAGAATTAATATCCAGAATAAAAACCTCACCTCCTAGAATATTTGTAAAGCTACCAATATAATTTTACTATGAAAGGACAATGTTACTCCTCTTTGATTTTTCAACCTTGGGAAGACCTCAGTCAAGACAGAGTTTATCAAACCAGTTAGCATATGAGAAGCCTGTTCTCTAATTTTTAGGACTTACCTTAGCACAGGTAAGTAATGCTGGTGCGCAAATAGCTATGTCTTCTATCAGTTAGTTTCTAAAGTGGTTGAGGAAGGCTAATGAATTGCAGGGTTATACAGAAAAATAAAGTGAAATTACTTAATTCAGTATTATGGGTGCTTAAACTTCAGTTTTGTTTCACACTGGAAACTTTTGTGCACCTAAATGTCAGCAATACCCAGGTTGAATGGGAAGAACTGAGCCTACCAGAGAACCAAACCCATGAAAGGTGGAGATCCATTAACTCCCTGCAGCGACAGCGATGCAGACAGTCTGGATTTCGACGACAATGGCAGGCTTCCTCCTGTTAAAATCACTGGCAAAATCTCATTTTGACAGATAATAGGAACACCCTCAGGATCAAGGAATTTTATTTATAAAAACTATGTAAAAGCTTACATGAAAAACAGAATAAAAATTTTCAGTGGATCTAAGCGGTTGTTCAAATGAGCGGAAAATCTAGCCATTTGCTGAAATGAAGGACAGATGCATGGTAGCTAGAACTCCGTGAAATACTCTGCAAATCTATGGGTATATATTAGCAACTGAATAAAACACTCCCCTCCAACTTCTGACAAAATTGAAAAGATGGAAATAAAGATGTTAGTTAAACAATCCCCTTCTGGAAGAATGCTAATTAACTTTTATAGGTTACATCTTCTTGATATACCAAAAATCAAAATGACACAGCCATTTGTTTTCCCTGGCAAAGTCATGCACATCACTGATTATTCAGGTTTTGAAAACTGTGTATAATACATACTACCACCTACACAACAGCACAACGCTGACATTTCAGCACGGAACATGTTGAGGCAGTATTTCTGTACTGGAAAAAAGAACAACTAACAAAGATATTTCCTAGAAGGTATCCATCGAAGAGAAGAGAATAATGTATAAAACATGGGCCTTTTCCTGAGAGCCTGAGGTTACAGATGCCTTTTACACCACATCATGTTCCCAACATAACAAATCTGGCAGAAGCACCAGGTTGAAAAACAGAAAGCAATTTCATTTTGATTTTGTGGAGCAGAAAAGACTTATCAACTTCTTGCAGTAATTTTTGCGAGGCAGAGTACATTCAGGGGAATTACAAACAAGTTGCCTGAACGTCTTTGTTCCATATTCTTTCTTACTTTGAAAATGTATTAATTATTGCAGTCACCACTTTTAATAAGCCATGATAAAATGACTATGTTCTTAATACTACATCAACCATCTTCTGTTATTCCTGCTTATGAGAAAGCCTTTACTTTTCATTCATGAGAAAATCAAAGTGACCCTACATAACTGAACATGAGTTGCACCCAGCTAATTTTCTAATTATTCGGAAAAAATGGACAGAGCCTCCTCATATACTAGGATGCTCCCTGTTGAGCAAGGGAGGCTATCCCTCCTCTGCAGGAGCCAGATACACTGGGCATCATCCGAATCCCTGCTGTACATGGGTGACTTGAGTGAAGTCAGCAAAGTCCATCAGTTTGAAAACGGTGCAAAGGACATAAAAACCAGGCTGGATCCTCACAACCCTCCTGGCACTACCACAAGTGTGAGGAACTAGCTGTGCTTTCTAGTGAGAGGTGTATGCCAGGTGCTGTCACACATAAAGCAGAGAAGCATGGTAGATGACCCAGACCAGGAATCCCAAGTCTGGACTAACTTCTCGCTGAACTCTTGACTAATCAGCCTGTAAAAAGAGATTAAAGTTTCTGACAACATTATATGACTGCAATAATAAAGTTATTTTTTCCATGAACTTTAGCGGCAAACACTCAGCATTTTTATTTCAGTGACGTCTTGTTGAAATAACAGCGATTTGAGCCCCGATACAGCTCCATTGCTGCAGGCACAGAGCGAAGATGACCTAGTGGTACCAGGCAGCAGCACACTCAACCAGAGACGACATGATTTAGAGATCATCAAGACAGGACACATACAGCAGGCTTCCAGCACTGCCATAGCTGCAGCAGCACAGTCACGCTGGGGAGACAAACCACAAATCTAAAGAAAGCCAAGGACTGGTAACAGTTTGGTTCCTCTAACACTTTTTTGTGGGTTTTTTTTTTTTTTAAAAAAAAGGAAAGGGAAAAATGCAAGCTCAGAAGATCAGACGTGAATTCAAAAAACACATTAATTTCAACACATTAATAAGAAACAAACTCATTTTGTAGGAGTTGGGCTTTGCTTCCAGTTTCACCCAAAGATCTCCCAAGTGCCTGACTTGCTGATAAATGGTAATTGACACTAAAGAAAATGGCAACGAACATAAATCAGTTTTAAGGAAAAAAGGAGATATTTTTCTTTTAAAAGATACCCATTGCCATAAAGCTGTAGGCTGACAAGTCCCATGTATTGATATTATTTAAAAGATACATATCATGAAATGCTTATCAATTTATCTAAGTTTATTTTTGACACCAAACAGCATAGCTAAATGAATGCAAAGCTTACATCAAAAGAAGCATCTAAAATAGTATCTTCAGAAGTTAAATCAGAGTTAAAGGAAAATTACTTATTTACAAGCATCCATAATGTATCAGTTGCAGCTAATTAGTATGCTAAGATTGCAGGAACGTTTGAATCTGGCAGTAATCAGAGGATGGTTGGGATTTCCAGTCTACCATTCTCTTCTTATGAGGTCTGTTTCCGAAAGTTTTACCACCTATCATACCCCAATTAAACTACCTACACTACACCTTTTCCATTACACACCCGGGAACTATCTGTCCATTTGCTTACGGTCCTCGTTAACTTAGGAAAAACTGCCTAGCTGAAAAAGGAATGATTTTAAAGTCAAAGTAGACGCTCCCAGTTCAGGATTGAACATCAGGATTAAGAGAAGTGATACTCTGGATGGTAAGAAAAAAACAGAGAAGACGACTTATACTCTTTGTGACTGCAATGGCATAATACGGTAGCTGATGAGGCAAACGTCCTTTATTTTGAAAAAAAATTACTTAAGTTCAATATGACTCTGTCTGCAGGGTAGGACAAGGATCATTCCCCAGGTACTGGGTCCTGTCTCATACCCAGAGTGTACAGTGGGATTTCCCCGTCTCTCTTCCTTCTCCCCTCACAGCTGGTTTCTGTGGGAAGGAACATTTCACAACAGAAAAAGCCCATTATTTTTACTATGCACAACACATTTTTTTTCGTACTAGAAGGAACTATCTTGTACTAAAGTGACCAGAAGAAATTCTTAAAAATTCAGTGATAACAAACTGCAGCCAGCTCTGTGCAGCTGAAGGCTACCAGAAGAACCTCTCACAGGATGACTTGCTCACAAACTCGGGATGGATTTTGTTAAAGAAGTGCTACCTCAGTTTCCAGACGCCCAAAACAAATGAAAAATACTATAATATCACAAAATCTTTGTGGCCCAAAAGCCACTTGGCCACTTTTAGCAACTATGTGATTAGTTTTGTCATCATGATTACAGAAAATTCACATCCTGTGTGGTCCACAGCTGGGAGACAGAAGTCCTTGTTCTGCATCTTACTGCTTACAAATGAACAAAGGCTCTAAAAGCTTCAGCCTTCTCAACCACTGAAACTGAGCACTTTTGCTTTATATAACTCCATAGAATTATACCCCCTCATCGTTTTTATGAAAGGAGAATAAGCTTCAGATTGCTCTGAAAAGGTTAATATCCCAGTGGAAAACATCAGATCGGACTCGTCAGCAGCTGTGGTTAAGCACAAGCGTGCCAGTTTATGGAACTAAAAATAAGGGGTGGGTTGTAGCAGAGGACAGTAAATGTGCCAACACTGGTTAGCTACACGCAGCGGCTAGCATTACAGACCCAGAAAGAAGTCTGAGACAAGTCACTGCTACACAGTGTTGGGAACATGAAAAAAAAAATTGCCTCATGCTCAGGGCCATGCAGCCATTATACTTCTATGCAATCCATACAATTCAAGTATAAGTAATACTGCAAATGAATGGAAACCCAGAACCAGCCCCAGCCTTTTAAGCTGTGAACCAGTATGTGTATTTGGATGGAAGTGAAAGCTCTATTTGTAAACAACAACAGTTACCAACAAGAAGTGGCCTTATCCTCCAAGAACTTTCGTCAATTAAAACTGCATTCCAGATACTGAATTGTAAACTCCTCAAGAACCAATGAATAAAGGAATTTTATCTGTACCAAAATGGAGCTTTGAAATTCTGTTCAAAGTATAAAATTAGTACCACACTTCCCCCCCCACCCCCCCAGGAATTAGTGGCACTAAGGCGAGGAAATACTACTGTATATTCTGTATCATACCATCAAACCAGAAAGTCGCATCTGCCTTGGCAAGAAAGTGATGATCTGTCAAAAAACCTGAGCCTCTGCTCAACTAGAAGCTCAAGTCCCCCTGAAATCGGAAGGTATTCAAAGGCTTAATAGGAAGCCATTGCTTCAGGAGTTCACTGAATCGCAACATAAGGGAATTCTTATGAACCCTAACTAAACTTGCTATTATCCTTCAGATGGTGATGTAAGGCACCATGTAAAGATGGTGAGACGGTGAAGGTGAGGTCCAGCAGAAGCAAAGAACTCATGTATGGTCAGGCTGCACGTCTTTAGCATCAAGACTGACACTCCTTCCCATACGGCCTCATCTGCCCTACTTGTCAGTGAATGCCATGTGAGCAAACATGCCTTGAACAGACGCACTGAGCTGGCTCCTCAACCAGAAAGAGCTACCACGGCAATCCTCCCTGCCCCTCATGTACTACTGCTGCTGCCGGGGGACTTCTGCCAGCACGCTGGTGAGAAGAGGGACGATCACAATGCCGTCTAATGCGGCCAGGCCGGCAAAACTTTGTGGGTGTTTAAAACATCATTGAGACATACAGTGACGGTCACTCTCCCAAAAACACCCTTAACTACTGTGTATTTTCATCCTGCCAAGTAAAAATGCAAACCTCCTTCTGCTACAAAATCCAAAACCATTTCTTGGTATAAGCAGGACCACAAACCAGAGCTCTACTCCCTTTTCAAAAGCCGAAAGCAACAGGATTTGCTGTGATTGTGAACAGTTTTTCTTATGCAAAAGTATATCAGTTGTTCCTCATGTGTTACGAATCACAAAAACACTCAATCTACATGCACAACTTACAGAAGAGATTATTTCATTTGGCTGTATGACAAAGCTGCAGGCACCACAGAAGCTCTATGGTGTGAGCAAATACCTAAGGTAAAATCCTGGGATTGCAGAAATTAATGGAAAACTTCAACTGTCTGAAGTAAGCCCAAAAGTTATGTCAAACATTGCAACAGAATCATAGAATCACAGAATAATAAGGGTTGGAAGGGACCTTAAAGATCATCTCGTTCCAAGCCCCCTGCCATGAGCAGGGACACCTTCCACTAGACCGGGTTGCTCAGAGCTCCATCCAACCTGGCCTTGAACACTTCCAGGGAGGGGGCAATAATACAATAATACAAAGTCTGATAAGGGTCTGTTATCACTGGTTGACTGCTTTAATATGAGATTAGGAGAATTTGAGGCCTAAAGGTTAGAAAATGCCAGCTGTAGTAGATATTTTATAGGGAGAAAGATAAGCAAAGTAAAAACAAAAGGGACCTGAGATAATGAAAATACTAGACTGAATGACAGAGAAACTGCCAGAAAAATAAAGCAAGACTTAAATGCACTAATTTTTTACTCTGTCTAAAACTGTTGAAAATCAGTTTGATCAGCCAGTCAAGAAGATTACGCTGGTGTCAGGGCAATGACAGAATTATATAAATGAAGAGAATAGTGACGGCTCTAATCCCTTCCCTGGGTGAAGGAGGGAGTCCTGTAGAAGGCAAGTGTTGCAGGAAAGGTAAGAAGCTTTCAAGCTACTCCTAACCAAGTTGAAGGGACTACAGCATACCTCAAGGGCAAAGCTTCAAGCTAGAGAAAAAAAATCCCAATATATCTTAATTTAACATAAACCTAGTGTAATTCATAAACATAAATAATTACAAATTCAATGGTTCAGTAAACTCCATTAGGATTCATTGTAAATTTTCTTCAAAAAGCCAGAGCACAGGTCTACCTGGAACGCATAGAGGCTGTCCACTCCTAGGTATGTTTGACCAACAGCTGCCATCTGATTCTTGAGGCTTGAAATTCATTCAATCTTTTTTTCTTAGGAAGTTCATAAAACATAATAGCATACTCATTACGAAAATAATTATATGATGCTGGGGAAAGGAGAGCACGTAGGTTGATGATCAGTATACTGAGCAAGACTTGGGGAAAAAAATGGATACAAATGGATAACTGGGGGAACGTGAGCCTTTCGCAAGGACAAACTGTTGAAGTCCCAGCCCCTTCAGTTTGCAGAAGCTGCAGGCTCCCGGCATGAGCTGAGCTGTAAGGAAGGGATGATACGAGGATGAATCCTCATGGAATGGGGAGAGATCAGCTGCAACCATAGGACAGGGCAGGAGGCAGGATGAAATTTCTCTTCCTGCTGCAGGCTGACCATCCTAATCTGCTCTTTCATTCTCCCTACTGCTGACTGGAGATGCACTCCATCACAACCTGCTTCTGGGTTTCATCCCATCAATTGAGAAATAAATCCCACACAAGGAGAACAGAGGGGAAATAAAGGGCAATTAGAGGCACTGGAAGTTAAGGAGTCACTCACATCTGCTGACAGCTATGTTGAAGATCCAGGCGGAATTGCCAGGTGACTTAACAACAAAAGCGCTTCATTTTTTTATTGTCATTTTGTCTATGGAAAATCCCCTTACAGGTTCCAGTGTGATAAAAGCAATTAGCAAAACCCACTCAAATGAAACAAAGAAGGGTCTCATTAGCCTAGCTTACCCCCTGAGCAGAGCAATGGGAATTCGTGAGGACAGTTCCTATACAGTGCAGTGAATTCTGTGAACAGTAAAAAAGCTAATTGAGAAATCAGAAAAAAAAAAGCACTCTAATACCTAGTGGAAAAAGGGATAATTCAAAATACAAAGCCTGCTGAAAGAGTAAAAAGTGATAAATACAGACTTTATCTTTTACTGACATAAATCTAGCATTACCCACAAGCCATACTCTACAACCAGGTTATACTGATTATGAGCTGAATTACAGTATGGCCCAAGGACCTTATTTATATTACAGAATCCAACTGTGTTGGTTGCTTTCCATATACACAGCAGTTTTGAGAAATTCAGCACAAAAAGTTATGTTTATTGAGGCTGCTTGGACCAGCCCAACCTTGGAAAATGACAGATGTCCCTATTCTGTCCTGGCTTGCAGTAAAATTCATACTTTGGCAGACAATTTACTGATCCGTCCCTTCCACTGTCTCAAGAAATCAACTGACTGCCGTGAGCAGGAAAGACTTTCCAGTACCTTGCTGTCTTTAAGGAAATGATTTGATGTTTGCCACAAAAAGGAAAAAGAACCATCTGATACAGCAGGGCTGAATCTGTAGCTGTATCTGATCAATGTGCCTGGGACTAAACAGGGTACCAGAGGTACAAATGGCCATGGGTGGTAACAGCAGGGATTTTGTCACCCAGAGCCTTGGGTCCTGCCCACTGAGAAAAGCTGTGGGCGACAGCGACGTCGTGCACACATGGGAATCCGAGGGCAGCCTTCACTTTGGAAGTCACCATTATCATAGCACACACGGGGATTTCCGTCTTCCTTCCATCTCCCATATTGCAGTCCCTCACTGAAGACTGAGCCCAGTGTGAAGTCTTTAATTCACCGATTACTGAGGGACCAAAACTGTATCTCCAGAGGACATTCCTAACACTGCCAATCACCTACAAAGTTACAACTATAAGTGTACTGTGTTGTTTTTTTTTTCACATGGTCTGATGACAGAAACCACGTGACATTCCAAATCAGCACATTATATTTGTGCTGAAAACAATTACAAGAAAAATTTTGCTGGGCTTTCATTTTAATTAAATGAACCTTATCACTAGAGTTTAAGTTGCTTTATCCCTCACGTTTCTATTGTACAGTGTATTTGAGTTTCTGAACTGCTGAAACCCAATTTGGAGGCATGAGATCACACATATGCCTGGCTCCTAAACAATAGTCTCAGAGGTATTATTAATAACAAGATACACTGAAATAGCATGCAAAACAAAACAAACAAGATTTTTTTAATGTCTAAGTGAAAAAATGAAGCATTGGTTCATCTGGTCCCATCTGAATAATCTGTTTTTTTATAGCCTTGGTTAAAAAAACCTGGCTGCTCTTCTTTTTCCCAAAACAAGCAAGCAAGCATGCAATGCAGATTACAGAGCAGCAGCAGGCAGTACACCTACACTGGTCCACCCAAATGTTCTTGGGGTGAGGAGAAAGGATAGAGAGCAAGTTGCTTCAGTCCATACTTACTTGCCATCAAGGCACGATTAAAGATGTGTCAGATGAGCTCGCCAGCACCTTTGAGCAGGTATTTATTCGCAATAGCAGTATTCAAAGCTTTGAACAGGAGACGGCCTTGTCTGTTAGTTCTGGATGCTATCTTAGGCTATCTTTCATCACTTTTAATTAAGTCTTTTCAATGTTTAAAAGGATATATGCATCTACTAGTGAGACTCACTTCACCCCCCCTTTCTTAAGGTGAAGACAGAATGGTAAGAACAACCTACGGGACAAACACTGGACTCCTTATCACTCAAAGGAAAAAGTCAAGCAAGGGCAGGACATCTTTCCACACACAATTTCAAGCACAGTTGTGTTCAAGCACAATTTAATATAGCTGATGCAGGAGACACTGCAACAGCCTAGACTATGCAGGAGAGAAGACTGGATGGGTCACAGCAACGGTGCTTTACTGGACATCTGTTCCTGAGGGTGAAACACAAAGGTATGTCCTACTTCTGTAAATGAGATCACAAAGCCAGGAAGCCTGAACCTTCTTTTGAGCCCAACAGATCTCAGCATTTTCTATTCTAGCTTCTTACCACTGCAGAGGAAATAGGAGTGGCATGCACAGTTTTATTTTAAAATCTTCATAACAACAGGTTTTTAAGGCTCTAAATTTACTACAGCTGATGTGGTTCTATCTGAGGAAGTCCACAGGTTATGCAAAAAATCCCTTCTCTCCTGACGTGGTAATATCAAGTAGGATCTAGCAGCGTTTTCACTACATAGGATGCAAGAAACTAAACAGCTTACAGAAAAAACAAAATTCTGACTCATTCACATATGCAAGATTTCTTTGAAGCTTAATTATCATTTTTGTATCTTAAAGCAGCAATGCCAGAAATTCAGCTGTCTGCTCAACGACAAACCAGACATTGCACAAACAGCTGTTCCCCAAGCCACAGAACACTGACATAGACAGGGAAATTCTCCTGTCCTGCTGTGAACAATTCTGTGTCACTCCTTAGCAGCAACAGGTAATTTAACCCGGCTTTAAAGGATATTATGTGCAAATCACTAGGACACAAACTTCAGATTTCCCTCCTCTGGTCCTCAGAAGGCGCCGCGGCTCTGAACCGGACCTGCTGCACTTCAGGGCCTGGCCGTGAATCTCCATCAGTCACATATGCTCTGCTGGCAACTGTTTCTGAAAAGCCCAGACATCTTCTGTGTACTGTCCTGCACCGTAAGCTTAATTTCACCATCAGACACACACATCTAAGTCCTACCACTGCTGAATCAGAATCTTTCAGGCACGTATTTAGGGTTAAAAAGAGCACAAGGTACAAGCCTGCCCTGCCAGTACTTTAATTTTTCCTCCCCGTTTTGCCTGAATATCAATTCTGTGGGTTCGCTGTGTTTTACAGTTGGTTCTTGGATGACTCCTGAACTGAGAGACACTTCCACTTCCCGCACAGCTACACAGCTGCTCCTTTTTAAATGGGAATCACACACGAGCATTGCAGCGCGGGCTCTGGCAACGTGCCTCGCCCTCAGCTGTAGGGCCTGGAAATTTGCTATTTAAGCGAAACAGTTATCATGCTGAAAACTAACCTAGACATCTGAAAATCTTTTTAAAAAATTGAAAAAATTCCATAAAACGCAACAGCAGAAGTTTTCTAAGGAAGAAACACAGCCCACTGGAAACATTTTACAAATACTGGTGCCTACTGAAACAACAGCAAACCTTCCAGAGAGGCTGTTTCTGTCTTAATGAAGTGTAAGTCTGAGATGAGTAGATATCACAGATCAATTCCTGAAGAACTGAAGGAAAAAAAATATACCTTGTCATCAATCCACTGTTTGAGCTGTTTTCAGAGAAGCTTCCCAAATGTGACTCCCAAAGCTTCTCACGCTGAAAAACCAGCTGGAGAGAACTAGTACCACGATGATCTCTCACACACCAGAAGCTCTGAAGAGGAGCTATTGTAACCTGAAACACCATGCCAGCACTGAAGAAGAAAATATGGAGCAGTGCTTCCCAGCTAGGGAAGCGATGACCAAACGCTATGGCTGCATCAGCTGAGCGGACCAATTGTGGCAATCACTCAAATTCTCCGTGAAGCGATACCAGCAACTGTCATTCCTTCAGTAAGCATCCTGCTTTTGTTAACTAGACTAAATGAGAGTGCCTGAAAATACTTTTGATTTTCTTTGGGGCCCTACTAGAAGGTTGGAGGCCATCCCTCTGCAGTCTTCAGAGACTACGGTTTTACACCGTGACAAAGGGGCAAATCCACCCTTCTGCTGGCATGCGTACAAAGGGAAAGAAAGAGTACAAAAAGACCGAAATACTGACTTCTCAGCAACTTCATTTTAATCACCAATTCTCCCATAAATTCTCTCTACTGTGCTTTAACAGCAGTAGTTTCTCCTGTTAGGGAATATACAGGTTTCTTTTAGCTTTGTTTTTCGCTTCTTTAAAGTAATTATTGCCAGAGCTAATAATCGCAAAACTTTTGCATTCTGACACAGAGTGGAAATCAGACCATCATTTTTTTCTAAATACAATGTCACTTTAAAAAGTAATGAAAATGTGGCAATTTTCTATGATCATTTTTTCAACATATCATTCAAAAATTCCCATTTTGTTCAATCTTTTAGGCAAGGCAAGCGACCTAAGAATTTGTAATGACCACTCAAGAAAAACCTGGGGAGGGACCTTCTGAGAAGCAAGGAACTGAGGTGAGGCCACCAAGAGGTTTGCTGATTTTCCTGGGGACCCTCAAGGAACCAGACAGGCAGTCACGCTTAGCAGTGCTGCACGCTGTCTTAGCCATCAGCAGCGGATTGACTCGTACAACCAAGAACTCCACGGGTGCAGAGTGAGGCTGTCAGCAAGCAACACGAGCAGCTTGTCACAAATGTGCACAGGCTTTCCGACAGGTCCCTGGGATGCCATGGACCAGGAGGGAGATGCTTCTTCAGCTCCCCGCTACGGACATGAGCCTGCAATGTCCAGTGTTGCAAACTGGGTTTTCACTGCAGCGTCCAAAAGGGACAGCCGTGTGATGGAGAGGACACTCCTCTATCATCCCATTTTAGCTTCACTTTGCTCGTCTGTTCTTCCTCCGTGTGCCTCCACAGGGCTTGAGCAGGCCACCCTGTCAGGACACCACGCAATACTCTCCCAGATCAACAGGAACGCATCCATTGCATTCAACTAGAACCTCCTACTGTCAGGGCTGCAGTATGAGGGAAGGGAGAACATTTTTTTAAGAACATTTGAATATTGCTTAGGAAACTACAAGATTAAATCACGAGAAGAACAACCATAGCATTTTTCTGCTGATTTGAATTACGAATAGAAAGTACAAGCAGTTAAGAGGAAACAAGATATGTTCTATACGAGAGCCAAGATTTTTTTTCCTGACATGTGCCAAACAAGGAGAAGAAACAGAAGAATCTGGCACCATTATAAACAGTTTGTAGAGAAAGGAACTGAATATCTACAGCCAAGCTCCATGTGGTTTGTAAAGAGGAAACTTTTGTTTTATGGGACTCTCAGTCAGCCAAAATTCTCCCAGACGGCGTGCAAATGGATATTAGCCTGAAAACCTACACGCATCTTGTAGAAGGATAAGTAAATGGCGGGGAAAGAAAAGGAGCACTACTGAAGTTTTAAATCAGAATTCAAAATCTGCCTCATGGTTGAAAAAGTTAGTTTACCAGACAGCTATAATGTCGTATATGGTAAGTGTGTTGGAAAGGAAAGACAGCAAGTTAAAGCACAAAACTAGAAGTCAGGAAAACGAGTTCCAACCCTGGCTCCACTACCAAGTAGCTCTGTAAAACGTGGATAAAAAAGACTGCCAACTTAAATGTGAGATTTTCCTTAACTTTATATAGTGTATTAACATTGCACTTCTGCTGTTTCATTTTGCTTCTCTATTTCCCCCACTCCCTGGCACCACTAGGCACCAAGTTAAATCAGTGAGTAGATGGAGTACCAAGAACAGTTACATTACTATACTAGAACAAGCTCTGCCCAACTTCTTAATCAAAATACTTGACTGAAAAAAATCCCAAACGATTTTATATGGCACTGTAATTCCCACAGCTGAGCAAAACACTGAAGTGGCTGACGTGATCCAACAGTTTAGCTGAATACTGTGATAAAATGTGGCATTTCTGGCTTAAAACAGTAACTAGAATTTGTACTTCAGCATACAGGAGAAAGGGAATGGGCAGGCAACAGCTCCTCAGCACATGTTGAGCGGTTATACCATGGAAGAATTTTTTTCATCTTCTCTGAGAACTGAGTGCCCTGTGAAGCATTCGGCTGCGTTGTCCGTAAATCAAGAGGCGACCACACTGACCTCCAATTTACAGCTGGGGAACCGAGGCAGAGTCTGCAGGCAGGACTGCAAGCCTGGGAAACATCCAATACCCTGCATCCCGCTGAAGCCTCTCCTTGCTGGGGGAGCCGGAGGCCCAGGTAGCTCTGTGGGTCGGGACTCCAGTCTGCCCTGTGGTCGCCTGTCAGTGGAGCTCTCTAGTTGTATCACCAAGGTCCAAAACACATTAGGTGGCAGATTTCACTATCATGCTTAAAGGAGAAGTACTTAATATCTCCTGCAAGATAAGCTTTGCCCACACCAGCCTTTATATGCAACGTTTCAGCTAAGATTTGCCAACTAGCATGCTTTCCACCTCTAAATATAGTAGTAGCATGAAACTAATTTTTGAAGCAGTCTATATTTGCTTGGGTTTTCCTTATTTGTACCTTTAGCACTATCAACTTCGAGGAGGAACAGAAGGGTTAATCACTCGGTACTTTCTGTAAGCTATGTGCATTTCTGCACAGTGCTGTAGGTAGATGTTCCATGCTTAATGTTGCACTGGACTAATAAAAAGAGCTAAAAGCAATTTCCACCCTTTATTTCCTTCAAACAATAATGAACTGAAGCAAGCAAAACCAAGCACTTGAAGGAATAAAGAAAAAAAAAATTAAGAAAAAGATTACAGGTATCTTTTACAAAAACACTGGAAGGAAAGAACACTGTAAAAGTAAAACCCGTTGTATTTCAGTGAGAAACCTGAAGCTAGCAGTTCTTTTTGCCGTTAAAAATATCTCTACCCCACACACACAAACATTTACCAGGATGGCATCTACTTATGGGTTCTGGATGCTAATCAAGACCAGACCAGGTACAAACTAAAGCTGAACAACCCCTGACAAAGTAGGTCAAGAAAACTGGGAGGGAAGGGAAACTGTTGCTAGGTGGCAGTGTACCTTAAGCAAAGAATACTGTAAATCATAGATTATTGGTAAAGTTCGTTATCTGCTAAAAGAGGTGTCATCTTCAGTGTCATCTTCAAAGTCTTGGTAGGAAGCAGAACCCAACATGTACATGGTACCCAGACTACATATCAGAAGGATGAGAAGCAGCACTGGAAAAAAAATAAGAAAAACCAGTCTTGAGACACGCTGCTGTGCAGGATCCACAAGGTAATGGCTCTCCAGGTCTATTAGCTCTGTAAGAGAACCTAAAAGCCAGTGAACGGAGTCTTATACATCTTGAGAAGGCTATGGTTTTGCTTACTTTGTTTTATTCGACCTTCACTAAATTCTTACCAGAAGCAGCAAGCAGAGAAATACGCTTCCACCACATCTTGGCACAGCAGTGAACAGTTGATAGAAAACCCAAGCATGGTGATGAGAAAGAAAGGTTTTTAAGGCTACTTAAGAAAGAGAACTGTTACTTTTCTGCCTTAAACAGTTTCAGTCTTCAGTCTTAATCTTTTCAGAGCGCAGTAAGAGTGGACAATGACATCTCACAACATGAAGTAACAAAAACACATGCACTCCCTAGAACTCCAACCAGAAGGATGGAGAAAAAGGCCTCTGTAGAAAGTCAAGGTAAGCAGGGAGAGGCCAGATTTTTCTGGTATCCTTCTATCTGTCCTTCCTGATGTTCCTTCCAACAGAAAACTACCTTAACATATTGCCTAAATTAGCAGAAGTGGTAAAAAAGACAGGCTGATGACATCTCGTGAACTACAATTCGCTTGGTAAGAGAGCTGTTAGCAAGCTCACAGCTTGTCACAGAGAAGGAGAAGATGTTCCTGAAGGCAAAGACAAAATCTATATTCTTTTCAACAATATCTATCTGGGTTCAAGAGAGCAATTTTTTGGAAAAGTATCTCAGATGAATGCGATTGCATATACTGGAGGTATTTTAGAGGACAGAATAAAAGAGAAAACTGAAAGACACTTCGCTCCAACAAGACTTTAAATCTCAGGCCAAAGCAAAATCCTTTCTGAGAAATTTATCAAGTAATTCTTCTTATATTGACTTTAATCTACAATCACACTGTTTAAGGTTTTTTAATATCATGTTCTTAAGTATTAGAAACTGATTAGAAATAACATATTAGAACGTACATGCCCCATCTAACCCAGCATGGGAATTCCTATAATGCTGTACAGTAAAACCCACGGAGGTTACATGTGCCATATATGGTATCGTTCCTTGCAAGCAATCTTGACTGTGAAGCACATTCATAATAATTAAAATACCTAGCCTACCAACCTATAGAGCTGCTGAGGGAGTAATTTTTACAAACCCCTTCATGGGTATAGCTCACACAGGACACGCGATAACTCTCCTAGCAGACATAAACCTATCAAGAGTATTTCCAGGTTGGCTCTGTATCTTCTTTATCTGACAAACCTCAGGATGCAAACCTCAGGACTGCAGGATCCGATTTCAATGGATAAATATGGACGCAACAATCTTTGTTCCACTTCTCACCACTGTCGGCTCCCCCAAAGCTGGTGGTTTTAATTTGTGGTCAGCCTGAGCCTCTTCCTCTTCCTGGTAATTTGCAGTGTCTGCTCGGCAAGGAGGGAGGCAGAGAGCATCCCAGCCTTGTCCCCAAACTGCTGGTTACAATTAGGGATCATTTTTAGTCATGGACATGCAATAAACACTAGAAGCCAAAAGTAAGCATCCATTTGAGCAAGAAAAAGTGGAATAGTACCACACCTGCAGAAGGCACCAGGAGCCAACCCCTGTTGGCCTCGAGGACCCTTTCCTGACTTGGGCAGCATTACTGCTGGAAGATGAGCAGGAGTTGGCCTGACCTGCTATCTCACCTGCCGCTCCGTGAGACTCTGCACAGCTAGCGGAAAAACAATTTGAAAACAAAAAAAAAATGATAAAGCTGGGGCTGACTTAGACATTCTATGAAGACAAAAGAGAATGATCTGTACAATCTCCAGGCCAGGAAGTCATCGTGCTTTGCCACAGCAGAAATTCTCTCTCGAGAAAATATGTTCCTCAGCAAACAGCCTAGATAGGCTTTTCTTCATTAACCAGTAAAAGGGAGATCTTTCTGCAGCATGCAGAAGGCACCAAGCCTCATATGACATTGAAGTTTTACTCCAAATAAAATTTTCTGTGATTAAGGAAACTTTTGTTCTACTTCTGTTTCTTCACCATCTGTGATACGAAACCTGACAAAGACTCCAATTAGTTTCCTTTGTGTTATTACTGCCACCAGCACTCAAACGATAAACATTTATACAAAAGGAAATTCCTCTTCCTTTCTTTGCTGCCTCCAAAGAGTAGATCTACATACTTTAATAAGAAAACCTGTACTGAACTCACCCTGAAATCTCGTAATGCCAGATTACACCACCTCCACTACATAAAAAAGCAAGATTAAGTCAATACAACACCTCTCCTGACAAAATCTTTTCTCCAGTAATAAGCATTCAACCCAAGAGGAAACAAAGCAGAAGCACCTCACACCAAGAAAGGAGAAATCCTGCAACATCTGCTTAAGGAACATCAGAGAGGGATTTGGAGAGTTCTCTGGGACACACAAACCCTTGTTGTGCTCCTGGACACGTAACTCAGAGCCACGTAGGTGGTTGCGCTTCGTCGCAGTCGAGCAGGACAGAGGCATCATCCAGCAAAACAAACTCACTGAACTCTGAAGAGCACATTAGCACTTAGTAAGGTATATTTACTCACTTAAACTTTCCATTTATATATACACACATTTGACTACTGTTGCTATTCTGATGGAACCCACACATAGTTGTGGTTAAGATGTTAAATTTAATTATTCTTGTGAAGTTTATCTTGGTACCTTAAACACAACAATTCCCTTATACAGAGTTTGCACACTGCGACAAGCATACAAATATTAGGGCAACATATTAGATCCTATAAAAACACATGCATAGGTGAAGTAGCAACATTTTTTCTATCATGGGCAAGCTCTACAAAACCAGAATTGTTCCCATTTCTGTCCAAATGAGTATGATCCAAGGTCAAGAGTACAACCTTGACTTTGGCATTTATTTACCCAGTAGTTTGCCAACGGCCCCTATGTCAACAGGTTCCCAAAAGGTTTTTGTGGATTCCTGAGGGGGGCAGCCCCACCTGCTGCTGGGTTTGTTAGGTTCAAACAGAAGAAAGGGAAAGAAGAAATCTGACGCGTGGAGGACACATGGGGGACACATGGGCATGGATAAACAGATAAGGGTCAGATAAGCAAGGCGAGATCACAAATTTACACCAAATCTAAAGAGCATGAACTAAGCCTTATCCCCATTTTTTACTCCTCTGCACCCTTAGCATGGCTTTTCTTCCAGCAGATCAGAAATGGCTGCTGAAGGCTGCCAAGCTGCTGCCAGGCATCTCGCAAGACCACGCACAATTTCTTTTCTTCACTTCTACACCAGCAGCTTATATCGAGGACTGTACCACACGGAGGTTCATGGGGTTTTCCACTTTTTATTTCCAGCTGCTTGCACACTGGTGCTTTGTACACTTCTTTGAGAAGCAGCATGGGATTCAAAGTAGTAGTTTATTAATCAAACAGCAGTCTGGTGTTTTGGGCAAGACAGTGTGACTTCTTGCTGAGGTCTCCTGTATAGTATCACTCTGTTGTGGCACAAATGTCCATACAGACTCTACAGAGCTGACTTCAAAAGCTCTACAGCTACGAGGGTTATGAAAATAACTCAAAATGGGTTCTTTGATCCTTTTTGCCTACAACTCACATGTGGCTAAAAACTTTACAGCAAGAGCTTTACTTGTTCCCATTTTCAAAAATTCAGCCCATTACAATTCTACCAAAATTTCTACTAATCACAGGCACAATTTTATAATATGGCAGAGTCATCAGAACAGCTTCTAACCCTAAAATGACACCCAATCCCATTCGGCCTGACCATGTCCTCACTGCTCCCCTTTTGTTTTCTGTACTGACTTCCTTTAGGGAGCTAAAGTTGCAGAATGTTAAATCTATCAAAAAAAGTAAGTAGTTTTTTGCTGGTTTACCTCCCAGACCCAGCTCACAGGGGGTCAGATAAGCAACCGGAAGGAGAAGTGACCAGTCAAACAGCAGCTATCCGTTTGGTGAGCTGAGCTGAAACAAGAAGCCACATCCCAAGGTCCTCTGTCAAGTAGTCTGTCTTACAGGACGACCCCACTTGAACATTGGGACGGATGTCTTCCACTCAAGGCACAGACTGGGCTCTCCAACTCCAATCACATTAATAATGGTTCCAAAACAGACATCACAGGAATAATCCATCCCTGTTTACAGTCAGTGACCAGATGCCTTTTGGGATCAAAACAAAAACTTTCAGTGTTTTTCTCTGTTATCTGATTCATTCCATACATGGTCCCAAAGTTATGGTTATCAGTAGAAACACTGCCAGACTGACTTTCTGACTCTTTCCTAGAGTCTAATACTGCAATTTCTTTTTTGCATTTGTATGTCTACACCTTCCAAAAACAACGTTTAATGATTAGGAAAAGTAACTGTTTACTATTTAGAATATTTGCTACGCATTTCATTACACAAATTAAAAAAAATAAGCAAACAATGCAGTGAATACTGATTCTTCCCCTTCTCCACTCCTCCTCCACCAAGCCTTCACATTTATCCATCAGCTGGGGAACAGACACTGAACGGCATCAAGCATTGGCAACACAAGTCAAAAATACCTGGGAAAAGGTCAGCCTACAAATGAACAGGTGTCGTTCAGCAACAGAAAGAGCAGTTCCAGGCAGTTCTTCTTTCCGCCTCCCCCCAAACCTGAAACTTCCATTTAAAGTGTCCCCAAACACGCGTGACCTTCCCACAAGCTTTAGACCGTGTGGCTGAAACCCGCCGAAGGCAACACCGTGCGAGGCGCTGCCGGGAGCGGCCGGACC